>Ga0315312_1000367_pt1 | contig 59435 bp, 68 predicted proteins | sample TDP7_MG_FD_203629 | JGI IMG/M metagenome (GOLD analysis project Ga0315312, IMG submission 203629) | Freshwater sediment microbial communities from Lake Towuti, South Sulawesi, Indonesia - TDP7 | ecosystem: Environmental > Aquatic > Freshwater > Lake > Sediment | place: Indonesia: South Sulawesi... | reverse complement strand
TCATCGTCGATATGGGGTTAAGCTTGGCAGACGTGAGTGTGCCTGCAGAAATATTGTACGCAGAAAATAGAAAAATAATCGATCCAAAAGCAAACCGCTATTTCGCAGTTTTGTATCCTGTTGAAATTTCTGTCGAAGGCTTGAAAGTAAAAGAAGCTAAAGTTCCGTTGCATCCAGACTTCCAAAAAAGAGGAAGAAGAAAAATTCCTGTTAAAACGGAGAAAGTTTACATCGAGCTGGAGGATTTCGAAAAATACAGAAATGAGGAAGTGGGATTAATGAACCTGGCTACAATAAAGCTCGATAAAAATTCAAAGTTTGTGAGCAAGAAAGTAAAAATGGAATCGCAAAAAATACAGTGGGTTTCTGAACCGAACGTAGAGATAAAAATAGTCATGCCCGATGGCTCGATTAAAAAGGCTTTAGCCGAGCCTGCCATAAAGGATGTAAAGGCTGGAGAACTAATTCAATTTCCAAGGATTGGATTTTGCAGGTGTGATGAAAACAAAAAGGATATAGTTTTATATTTCGCACATAAATAAGTTAATGAGATGAATACTATGCCCAAAGCATACGTGAAATTTCAGGTGCCGAAGGAACTAAGCGATAAAGTTTTGCAAGCCTTGGAAATAGTTAAGAATACTGGCAAAATTAGAAAGGGCACGAACGAAACGACCAAAGTTATAGAAAGAGGGAAGGCACTATTGGTTATTATCGCCGAAGATGTTGAGCCAGAAGAAATAGTCATGCACATACCTGCTTTATGCGACGAGAAAAAGATACCGTACGTCTATGTTCCAAGCAAGCAAGAGCTTGGCAGGTCTGTCGGAATTGATGTGGCATGTGCAGCCGTTTCTGTTGTAGACTCTGGAGAGGCTCGGGAAAATATTAAAAACATAATAAATAAAATTTTAGAGATAAAAAAAGAGTGAGAGTAATATGCCGGGGGAAGCTTATCCTGCAGAAGTATTGCAATTACTCGAAAGGACAGGCGTGCGTGGCGTGATGCAAGTACGTTGCAAAGTGTTGGAAGGTCCTGACAGAGGAAAAGTGTTGACAAGAAATGTCACTGGCCCCGTAAGGCTTGGGGACATACTGATGTTGAGGGAAACTGAAATGGAGATTGCAGGGAAAATGCAGAAAGGAAGGTAAACGAATGAAATGCTCTTTTTGTAGCAGAAAAATAAAAGCGGGTACGGGGAAGATGTTTGTCAAAAACGACGGTACTGCATACTATTGGTGTTCCTCTAAGTGCGAAAAAAATTATTTGCTTGGTAGAGAAGGTAAAGATAGGAAATGGTCTAGATAGGTAATTTGTTGATGGGCCGATAGATCAATGGTAGATCGTTTCCTCGGCATAGCATAAGCGTCAAAGGAAAAGGTTCGGGGTTCGAGCCCCCGTCGGTCCATGTCTTCTCAGAAGACTTTAAAACATTTAAACAGTATATTTTACAAATTACAAAGTGATAGTATGGGCGTTACAAAGGTAAAAGAACCGGAAGAGGAAAAGCCTGAAGAGAAAAGAACAGTTAAGCCTAAGAGGGTCGAAAAACCTAAAGAAATTCAAAAACCTAAGGAAGAAATAAGAGAATTAATTAGAGTTGCTGGCACCGATTTAGACGGAAGTAAGTCAATAATTCGCGCGTTAAAAAAAATTAAAGGCATAAGTTACGCTATGAGCAAAATAATATGCGCAGTTTCTGGAATAGATGCTAACAGAAGGTTGGGTTCATTGACTGAAAGCGAAATTAAAAATATAGAAGAAATAATTAAAGATCCTATAAAATTTGGCATACCTCCTTATGTTGTTAATAGAAGGAAGGATAGGGGAACGGGAAGGGATATTCATCTGACAGGGCCAGATTTGGAGGTAGTTAAAAAGTTCGATATTCAAAGGATGGTTGACATGAAATCTTACAAAGGGTCGAGGCATATGTTTGGACTGCCTGTTCGCGGCCAGAGAACGAGAAGTTCTTTCAGGAAAGGAAAGGTAGTTGGTGTTGTAAGAAAGGCTGTAAGAATAGTTCAGGAAAAGGAAGGGAAGGAGAAAAAAGAGTGAGGAGATGAAAAAATCTAGAAAAAAATACGAAAGGCCGTTAACCCTTTGGGATAAAGGAATGATAGAAAGAGAAAAGGAATTGTTGAAAACTTTTGGCTTGAAAAAGAAAAAAGAAATTTGGAAGTCGGAAGCATTATTAAGAAAGTTTAGAAGGATGGCTAGAGAACTTGCCGCAAAAAAAGATAAAGAAAAGGAAAAAATGCTTATAGAAAAATTGGTAAAATTGAATTTGTTGCCCAGTAATGCTAGTTTGGACGATGTGCTGAGTTTAACACTCGAAAACATAATCGAGCGAAGGTTGGAGACGGTTGTACTCAGAAAAGGATTGGCGAACACCCCGAAACAAGCTAGGCAGTTTATAGTTCATGGTAAAGTAACGATTGGAGGCAGAAAAATATTTTATCCAAGTTACTTGGTTAAAAAAGAGGAAGAAGAAAAAATACAGGTGGCTAAATGAAAAAAGAAAAGTGGGGCATTGCCCACATATACAGCACGGTAAACAATATAATAATTCATATCACCGATATCACCGGAAGCGAAACCATTGCCCGCTATTCTGGAGGGATGATTACAGATAAAGATAGGGAAGAAGGCATGCCTTTTGCCGCAATGCAAGCTGCAAGGAAGGCGGCAGAAGATGCTCTGGAAAAAGAGATAGTTGGAGTCCATATAAAAGTTCGGGCACAGGGTGGAACGAAATCAAAAAGTCCTGGACCCGGAGCTCAGCCAGCTATCCGTGCATTGGCGAGGGCCGGTCTAAAAATCGGCATGATAGAAGATGTTACACCTACGATTCATGGTATGATGCGAAAGAAGGGAGGAAGACGCGGAAGAAGAGTGTAATATAAATTATAAAAAATTAAAATATTTCAATACGGCTGTGATAAAATGAAGGTGCAAATTCTGAGCAAGGCTGACGGCGAAATTAAGTTTTTAGTTGAAGGTATTTCGCCTGCATTTGCAAATGCTTTGCGCAGGGTCATGATGACAGAAGTGCCGACGATGGCGGTAGAATGGGTTGATTTTGAAAAGAACGATTCTGCTCTATCGGACGAGTTGATAGCAAATCGCCTTGGCCAAGTTCCCTTGACTTTCGACAAACGCGCATATAATTTACCTAGCGAGTGCAGATGTAAGGGGAGGGGTTGCAGCAGATGCCAAGTTAAACTAACTCTGAATAAAAAAGGGCCTTGCATGGTTTATTCCGAAGATCTGAAATGTAGAAGTAAGGATGTGAAGGCAGTTTTTGATAAAATTCCAATAGTCGAATTGTTTGACAACCAAGAGCTGCAGTTCGAAACCATAGCCCAGTTGGGTTTGGGCAGAGAGCACACGAAGTGGCAGGGCGCTAATGTCGGTTATAGCAATGTACCAAATGTCAGCATAGACTCAAAAAAATGTAAAGGCGATAAATGCGGCAAATGCATGCAAAGTTGCGTGAAAAATATCTTGAAAATTGAAGGCGATAAACTCGTCGTAACAGACCCGTTGATTTGCAATATGTGCTTGCAGTGCATAGACGTTTGCCCAGAAGACGCGATAAAAGTCAGCGCTGAAGAAGATAGATTTATTTTTAATGTAGAAACTGTTTCTGGCATCGATGCAGAAGATATAGTTTTAGATGGCGTGGACGTTTTGGAGAACAAAATTAAAGGCTTTACAAAAAGTTTAAGAAATGTGAAGTAAGTAATTCTTATTGAGCGGGGGTTGCGTAGTCTGGCCAATCGCGCAAGGCTTAAGTTTCATTACTTAAGCTCAGACAAAAGATGAAGAAGAAACCTTGTGGGTTAGTCCCTTCGTGGGTTCAAATCCCACCTCCCGCATAGAATTCTGAAAGACTTAAATCTTTAACTGTTTTTAATTAAAAATGTGATGATATGGGAATTGATGTAAAACTACCTCGACCAGTTGAAGGAAATGAATTAGTAAGATACATTAAAAACGCTGCTCGGGGATTGGGATGGGATGTAAAAGATACAGATAAATATAAAGATGTGTATAGTCCGGGCTCTTTGAAAAGAGAAAGAGTCTATGAAGGAACTGAGTTGGCATTCAAGAGAAGAATCATACCATTGCCAGTTGGGTGGGTATTTAGTCTAAATAGAAATGAAGAACATAGCTCAATATACCTGTTTCCTGGTTTTAAACTTGCAACTAGGGGGGAAGTTGAAAAATTCATATCATTACTTTATGAAGAAATCGGATAAAAGACGCGCCATACTTTTTGTTCTGTGCTCACCTCCTGCATGAAAACTTTTTAAATCTTCTTCATCAACTTCTTTTAATGAACGCAGGAGATTTTGTTTACGTAGACTATATAGGTAAAGTAAAGGATAGCGGAGAAATTTTTGATTTAACAATAGAAGATGTTGCCAAGAAAGAAGGAATCTATAATCCAAAGTTCAAGTATGGCCCTGTTCCGATAATAGTCGACGCCGAATTTATTTTGCCTGGGTTAAATGAGGCTTTGAGAGAAATGAAAGTTGGGGAGAAAAAAACTGTAGAAATACCTTCGGATAAAGCATTCGGAGAAAGAAATGTAGAATTGGTAAAGTTAATTCCAGAATCAAGGTTCAAAGAACAGGGATTGGACGCAAGGCCAGGTTCAGTTGTCACTATAAACAGGATAAATGGAAGGATAATTAGCGTGGATGGTGGTAGAGTAAAGGTCGATTTCAATCACCCCCTTGCTGGCAAAACTCTGGAATACGAAATAGAAATTAAGGAAGAAATTAAAAACAAGGAAGAAAAAATAAAAGCCGTAGTATATTATTTTACTGGCTTGGAGAAAGGCGATGTTGATGCAACCGTCAAAGAAAAGGAAGTTGAAATAAACGTAAAGAAAAAAATTAACATTTTGAGCGAAGTTAAACAAACGATCTCTTCAACGATAATCAAATGGATAAAAGAAATAGAAAAAGTTAAATTCGTGGAAATTTTTGAAAAATAAATAGTTAGTTTAAAAATTAATAATTGTGGTTATATGGGGCTTAAACAGTTGAAAGAAAGGTCGTTGAAGAAAGAATCTAAGATCGATGAGGAACTAAAGCAAATAATTGAAAAAAGAAAAACGCAGATTAAAGTTGTCGGTTGCGGGGGAGCAGGTAATAACACAGTTAGTAGATTGATTGAGGTTGGCATCGTTGGCGCAGAGATCATTGCCGTCAATACTGACGCGCAGGATTTAGTTTTTACTGAGGCTGATAAAAAGATTTTAATCGGCAAAGAACTTACAGGCGGTTTGGGAGCAGGAAAAGATCCAAAAATTGGTATGGAAGCGGCAAAGGAAACTAAGGAAGAAATTAAAAAAGCTTTAGAGGGAGCGGATATGGTTTTTATAACTTGCGGTCTGGGCGGAGGGACTGGCACGGGCAGCTCACCTATTGTGGCAGAAATAGCAAAAAAAGTTGGCGCTTTGACTGTTGCGATAGTTACTTTGCCGTTTGGGATGGAAGGTAAGAGAATTCTTACGAATGCGAAAGAAGGGCTGTTAAATTTAGAAAAAGTTACAGATACTTTGATAGTTATACCGAACGATAAACTTTTGGAAATTGTGCCAGACGTTTCTTTGGTTACAGCTTTTAAAGTTGCGGATGAAATTTTGGTTAACGCTGTAAAGGGCATCGCTGAATTGGTGACAAAACCAGGGCTGGTTAATCTCGACTTCGCTGATGTTAGAGCTGTAATGGGTGAAGGTGGATTGGCGATGATTGGAATGGGCGAAAGCGATACGGAAAATAGAGCTGGGGAGGCGGTGGAAAAAGCCTTGAACAACCCCCTGCTTAGTGTAGACATAAATGGTGCTAAAGGCGCGTTAATAAACGTTATGGGCGGTCCGGACATAACAGTAAATGAATCCAAACAGATAGTGGAGACTGTTTCGAAAAAACTGTCACCAGAAGCTAAAATAATCTGGGGTACGCAGGTATCGAAAGAGTTTGGCGAAAATCTGCGAACCCTTTTAATAGTTACAGGCGTAAAATCACCGCAGATATTCGGACCGGAAAAATTGTGGAGTAAAGAAGAAAAAAAGGAGATTGAAAAAAGTTTGGGTGTTGATTTTATAAGCTAATTTTCCGGTGAAACGATGAAAATAAAAGAGACTTTGCAAAATTACATACGCGTGCTTAAAATTTCCAGCAAACCTTCAAAAGAGGAATTTTTTTCAGCTGCAAGAATATGCGCAATCGGGATGGCTGTGGTCGGTTTGATTGGATTTTTGATTTATTTAATAGCGATATTGGTCAATTTGTAGGCGATTGGGTGATATACACAATAAAAACGGTTGTGGGAAGGGAGAACATAGTACTCGACGCCATAGCGACAAAGGTAAAAGTGCAGAACATGAACGTCCAAGCATTGGTTCATCCAGAGGAGATTAAGGGTTACATATTTGTAGAGGGTGATCTGAAGGATATAGAAAAAGTTGTACAAATGATTCCGCACGTTCGGGGTTTGTTAAAAACGCCTGTAGAGATAAGTCAGATACATAGATTTCTGGAACCGAAGAAAATGGAGATAGAACTTGAGAAAGGAGATCTGGTTGAAGTGATAGGCGGGCCTTTTAAGGGAGAGAAAGGCAAGGTTGTGAGATACGACAAAACAAAAAGAGAAGTGACGATTGAATTGGTTGAAGTGACTGTACCAATACCGGTGACTGTTGGCGTCGAATTCGTAAAATTATTAGAAAAGGTTGGAAAGTAATGTCGGAGAAAGAAACTATCGAAATGTTGGTAGATGGCGGTAAGGCTTCTCCGGGTCCAAGCACTGGCCCAAAGCTGTCAGCATATAAACTAGATGTTGGAGAAATTTTTAAGCAAGTAAACGAAAAAACAGCTTCCTATGCTGGAATAAAAGTTCCTATTAAAATTATAATCGACAAAAAGACAAAGGATGTGGAAATAAAAATCGGCACCCCTCCTGCTTCTAGCCTCATCAAGAAAGAATTGGGCATAGAAAAAGCAAAGATAACAGAAGAAGAAAAAACTGCTGGAAAAACTTTTGTTGGAAATTTAACCATGGAGCAGACCGTGAAAATTGCAAAGATGAAGATGGAGGACTTGCTTGCAAAGGACTTGAAAAGCGCCGTAAAGCAAGTGGTCGGGACGACAATCAGCATGCCTGTGACCATTGAAGGAAAAAAACCGAAAGAAATTTTACAAGAAATAAACGAAGGTAAATGGGATCGTCTGTTGAAATAAACATTTTTAAATGTTTGCGTACAAATAACAGTTAACAATTCACTGCTTAGGCAGGAGGTCTTTTAAAGTGACCGAAAAAATTTTAGCTGCAATAAAGGAAGTGAGGGAAAAATCCAAGAAAAGAAATTTTTCTCAAACGTTTGATTTAATCATTGCTTTAAAGGATTTGGATTTAAAGAAACCTGAAAATAAATTTTCTGAAGATTTTGTCTTGCCAAAAGGTAGAGGGGAAAATGCAAAAGTTGTAATTTTTGCCGACGCCATTAAGAATGTTGACTGCGAAGTATTGACAACTAATGACATAAACAAATTGGCAGGTAAAAAAGGTGAAATAAAAAAGTTGGTTAAAAAAACTGATTTCTTCCTTGCGGAACCAAAACTTATGCCAGCGATAGGGAAGGCTTTAGGTCAAGTTCTGGCGCCAAGGGGGATGATGCCAAAACTAATAACCGAAGATGCAAAAAGCATGTTAGAAAGACTTAAGAAAAGCGTTAGAATAAGTGTAAAGGATTCTCCCGTTATCCAATGTTTGGTTGGGAAGGAAAACATGAACGATAAGGAGATTGAAGAAAATGTAGAAGCGGTTTTAAGATTTGCCGAAAGCAAACTTCCAAAAGGAAAGCACAACATCAAAAATATATTGCTCAAATTAACTATGAGTAATGGGATAAAAATTGAGGTGTAGAAATGGTAAGAGAAGAAAAAGTTGCGGAAGTGAATGAGCTGAAGAAGTTGGTCGAAGAATATCCGGTAGTTGGTATTTTGGAGATGCAAAAATTGCCGTCTAAGCAATTGCAAGTGATTAAGAAAAAAATGAAGGGAGATGCCATCATAAAAATGAGCAAAAAATCTTTGTTGAGGTTGGCCATAAAAATGGCGAATAAAAAAAATATAGCCGAATTAGAAAAATTGATCCCCCAACAACCGGCAATTATTTTCACTAAAATCGAACCTTTCAAATTTTATTTCATGATTAACAAGCTCAAATCCTCAACATTTGCAAAAGAAGGTGATGTTGCTCCAAACGACATAAAAGTATCCGCCGGACCAACGAATTTATTGCCGGGCCCTGCCATCAGCGAATTGACAAAGGCGGGCATTCCAGCAGGGGTTGAGGAAGGAAAAATTGCCATTAAAAAAGATGCTGTTGTGGTCAGAAAAGGCGAAAAATTTTCTAAAGGTGTAGCTATGGCATTGAAAAAGCTTGGAATAGAGCCGTTAGAAATTGGGTTAAACATAGTGGCAATTTATGATGGAAAAGTTTTTGCAAAAGATGTTTTAGAACTTGTCAATGTTTACCCCAATAAATTAAAAGAAGCGCATAACCAAGCTTTAAATCTTTCTGTTTTCATATGCTATCCAACAAAAGATAATATTGGGCATTTGTTAGCTAAGGCATTTAATGCTGCTAAAACGATAGAAAATTTAGGAGGTGCTAAGTAATGGAATACGTGTATTCAGCGCTCTTGTTGCATTCAGCTAAGCAGAAAATAAATGAAGAAAATGTGAAGAAAGTATTGCAAAGCATTGGGGTAACTCCGGATGAAGGTAAAATAAAGGCTTTGGTCGCTTCGCTGGAAGGAGTAGATATCGATGAAGCGATTAAACAAGCGGCAGTAGCCGTTGCTGCCCCACCAAAAGAAGAGAAAAAAGTAGAGAGGGAAGAAGAAGGCAAGAAATCGGAAGAAGCTGCAGCTGGATTGAGTGCATTATTTGGTTAAGTGAAGTAAATGAAACAACTAATTGAATTGGCAAAAAAAATAAAAGATGCGGAATTGAGAAAAAAAGTAATCGAATTTCTAAAAGACCCGACGCTTTCTCATAAAGAATTCAAAAAATATCCGAGGATGAAAATAGAGGAAGCCAGCTCTATGTTTACTGTTAGCGGGCCTACTGGCACTGCAACTGTCGAGAGGGATGTTTTAAACCATACTATTGCTTTGGTCGACCTTTGTCTAAAGACTGCTGACAGTTTTGAAAAAAATTATGGTATTTCAATAAACCGTGATTATTTAGTCGCCGCCGCTATTTTGCATGACGTACCGAAGATATTCGAATGGAAGAAAGGCAAACAAGGATTGGAACATACCGGCATTTTGTTAGACCATTCTATGATAGGCGTTGCTGAACTATACCACAGGGGTTTCCCCGAAGGAGTAATCCACATAATTGCTAGCCATTTCGGCGAGGGCGGGCCAACGCCGCCAAGAAATTTTGAAGCACTGATACTTCATCACCTTGACAGCATGATCTCTTTAGCGGAATTTCATTTATACAGTTCTAAACAACCGCAAGAGCCAGTACAACTTCTTTTGTTGGACGAAGAAACTATAAAAAAGTTAAGTGGTGGAAAAACTGAAGAAAAATCTAAATAAACTGTTAGAAAAAGGAAAAAATTTTATTTTAAGCATAACGCCTCGGGAAAAAATTTCTATTTTTTATCATAAAGACTTGGATGGGGTAACATCGGCTATTTTTACAAAACTGTTACTCGATGGAATTGATGTGAATATCATAAAACTTATACCATTAAAATCGCGGGACGAAAATTTCTTGTTCAAAGAGATGAAAAAATGTGATAAAGCCATTATATTGGATGTCCCGTTAAGCAGATTGCCGAGCGGAAAAATTCTTTACATAGACCATCATCCTATAAAAGATTTTAATTCAAAAAATATTGTATACGTAAATCCAACATTAGAGTTTCCTGAAATGTATCAACCTGTATGCTACCTAACTTACAAACTTTTTTCGGAAATAATTGACATAAAAAAATACGAATGGATTGCTGTACTGGGAACTGTTGCTGATTACGGATATGATGATTGTAGAGATCTTTTAGATGAGTGGGTGAAAGTAAAAAATAAAGATGATATATGGAATACTACGTTTGGAAAAGTTGCTACGAAAATTAACGGATTATTTTATTATCTCAAAGAAGATGAGATATTGAAAATTATTACTTCGGCAAAAAATATTGATGAATTAAATAAAAATAAAAAAATAAATTCGATTTGGAAAAAATATAAAAAAATTTATTTACGAGCAAAGAAGGAATTCTATAAAAATAAAGAAGAGGTAAAAAAAGCAAATCTTGTAATTTCAACAGTATCTGGCAACGACAGGGTTTATATGGGGTCGTCGATTGCCACAGAACTTTCAAGAAAATACCCTGACAAGGTCCTCGTTATAATAGAAAAGGTTAGAGATTTTTACAGGGTTCACGCCAGGCAGCAGTTGGGTAAAATTCATATGGGCAAGCTAATTGAAGCCTGTAGTAAAGACATAGGCTCGGGTGGTGGGCACAGAAATGCTGCATCATCATCGATACGCATGAGGAAAAATAGACTGGAATTGTTTAAAAAAAGGATAATTAAAAAACTGACAAGTTTTTCGGGTAAAACAAGTTAATTTTGGTCTTCTTTTCATTAAAAATTTACCTATTCTGCCTTATTTTTTCATTTCATCGGAAGTAGCGGAAGCGATGTCCCAAAAGTCTGGTATATGCGCACTCCAATTATTTTTTAGATAAATATGAAATGTTTAGTTTGTAGTTCGCCAAGGATAATAAAATTTGTAGACGGTTTTGGAGAGAGGAGAATATTTTGTAAAGGCTGCGGCAGAAGTTTTTTGGAGGGCACTTTTATCAGATTGGGTGGCCAGAGAAAAATACCAGATTTCAGTCCAAGTCTAGAACTTAGACCACAGATGCTAAGGTAAAAAATATGAATGAGTTAGGAAATTTCGAAGTTAAAATATATTTTGATCGGGGTTTTAGAAAAATAAAAGTTATAGATAAAAAATTTCTTTGTGGGTTTATAAAATTGATTTAAAATGTTTGTTTGTAATTATTGTGGTTTGGAATTTCAGAAAGCAAAAGCTATGACAAGCCACAGAAGATGGCATTATAAAAAATATAAAGTTCCTACTACTTTAGGATTAAAATTTAGCCCAGATATAAGATTAAAAATATCACTGGCAAATAAAAACAAAATTCCTTGGAATAAAGGATTAAAACAATGGGAAGGTAAAATTCCACCAAACTTAGGTAGAAAATTTCCAGAAGAATTTGGAAGAAAAATTAGTGAGACGAAAAAGAAACAATATGCAGAAGGGAAGCTGATACCGTTAAATAAAGGTAAAAAATTATCTGCGGGGACAAAAATAAAAATTTCAAAGTCACTTCTTGGTATATCTTCTTGGTCAAAGGGCCTTACAAAAGAAAATGATTTAAGGATTATGAAAATCTCAGAAAAACTAAAAGGAAAACCAAAGTCAGAAGAGCATAAAAGAAAAATAAGTGAAGCAAAAAAGGGTAAGATAAATCAAAAGTTTATTGAATTATTAAAAAATTCGGCGTTTAAAGAAAAACTTCTTAAAGCTCAACTTAAAGGGCTTAGAAAAAAGCCTACAAACGCCGAACATGATTTTATTGAAATTATCGAAGAAAATAATTTACCATTCAAATATGTTGGTGATGGTGAATTAATTTTAGGAGGTAAAAATCCAGATTTTGTTAACTTAAATGGGCAAAAACAGATTATAGAAATATTCGGAGATTACTGGCATAAAAGAGACAACATTCCTTTTCATCAGACTCTAAAAGGGACTATTGAACATTACAAAAAATATGGGTATGATTGCCTAGTAATTTGGCAGTCCGAATTGTCAAAAGAAGTAACTATTATGAAGAAAATTTTTAACTTTTTAAAGAGTTAAATCAGACTTTTAATGTTTTTGGAGGGATTTTTTAATTGGCTCCCTCTTTTTTACTTTTCATTACAACAAATAGATGAAATTTCTCATAGGGGTCTAATTCAACTTTATCCAAAATTTCAAAATGTTTTTCCAATTTATTTAAGCATTCTTTGTAAACTTCTTGTGGTTTCTTTGTAACATCTATGCTCTGTGTCTTTATTGCAATCATTGCAAATCCATCGGGCTTCAAGAATTTCTGAGCATTTCTAATTAAAATTTTTATTTGATCGGGATCGGCAACATCTTCATATAACAAGTCAATTTTTTCCAAAATCATATTTTCGTAATCTTCTGGTTTTCTCGCGTCGGCAAGTATTGGAATGATATTTCCGCGTTTTTCTGCATGAGGAATTAAATCTCTGAGCACTCTCTCTGCAATATCCACTCCGTAAATTACTCCCTCTTTACCAATGATATCGGAAAAATGAGAAGCCGTTGTGCCAGAAGCTATGCCCAAGTAAAGTATTTTCATTCCTTTTTTCAAAGGAAATTTTTTCAATCCTTTTTTTATCGCAGCAGCAGGCTTGCTCCTGTAGTAATCCCAAATTCTATATTCTTTTTTATCGATTGTTATTGTTTTCTCTCCATAAACTTTAGTGCCAGGAGTAAGATTAATTGTAACTAATTGATTGCCGATTAAAAACATTCCTTCAAATTTTTCTTTTATTTTCATAACATTATTTAGAACTTAGAATTTCTTTAACTCTTTCTTTTAGATCTTTTTTAAGTTCATCTGCTTTATATTTTTTCGAATAGAAATCCATCTTGACTGCGATTGATAATTTTGAGGCAAGCACCCTTGCAATTCTTCCCTTTAATTTTTCAGGAGCGTTTTGTATTAGTGGGTGAGTAAAGATTAAACCAAACCGTGGTGATTTCCCTCGACCGTGCAGATGCCTGAACAATGCTTTCTCTGCTCCGATGAGCTGTATAGTAGAAGAAGGCATTCTAGCTAGTTTATTTAGGCCGCCAGCTTTAGCAATAAGTTTTGCCGTAAGAGCAGAACCAGCTAACTCTTTTGTGTTCGGAGCAATTTCTTTCAAAGTTTTATCAACATATTTTTCTATTTTTTCTCTTAGCTCGTAAAGATCAATAATTTTGCTTGCAAATTCTTGCACTATTTTCGCATCATCTTCTGTCAATTCCGCGCCCATGCTTTTCTCTTTGAAAGGAATTAATTCGTTTTCGGTTATGTTTTTTCTATCGCCAGATTCTTTGACTATTTCTGCAAATTTTTTATGGTCTGAAATTATCCTATCCATCTCAGGAAAATGCAGGCTGTACCATTCCCTTAGCCGCTCGACTAGAATGTTAATAGATTTGTCCAGCTCTTCCATTGCGCCGTTTGCATGGATAACGAAATTATCTTTTTCAACAGCTTGCTTTATTTTTACCTTTGTTAATTCGAGATTGACTCTTGTCAACAGTTGGTTAAACTCTGCCTGATTTTTTACAACTTTATATCGGATTGCAAGTTCTCTCAGATTTTCTTTTATGAATTTCTCAGCATTATTATTTGGTTCGGCTTTTCTAACGCCAGACTTTCTAACCCCGTATACAAATTCTTTATAGTTTTCCCCCCACAACTCGTTTTGAAGCTTCTTTTCTTCTTCTATAATTTCGAACTCAGAAAGTTTTAGTTTCTCTGCAATTTTAATTGCATCTTTAGGAAATGGGGCGAACATTGCAATTTTATTTTCTTCGTTCACCCCAAAACAGCCGATGAACGTGGTAACTATAAATGCTCTCATAGTTTTTTATTTATATTAGTAAAACTTTAAATGTGCGAATATGATAACCGAAAACTTGGTACCTATTGGTATTTTAACCATATCGATTGGTTTTATACTAGTGATTGTTGGTGCTATTTTTCAAGCGTCAAAAGCTAAAACAGAAGTTGGGATTGTTGGTTTCGTAGGACCCGTCCCTATAGGGTTTGGCACCAGCAAAAATGTTTTATATTTGACAATTGCTTTATCGCTTATAGTTCTAGTAATATTTTTAATAATTAACAAAGGAATTATATTCAAGTGATTAAATGCCTTTAAAGCTTTGGTTGACAATGAGCATAACTTTGCTATTGCTATTTGGATTTCTATTCGGTCTTCTTGCTGCGATAGGTTACTACTTCCAAATATCTGGTTATATAATCGTAATGCTTGCAATGTTGGTGGTCTTATTTCAGTGGTTAATTGGGCCAAATATAATTTGGTGGACTACAAACATGCGATTGATAGAAAGAGGCGAGTTGCCTTGGTTAAGAAAGAGTGTCGAGGATTTGTGCAAGAAAAATAAGGTTCCCATGCCAAAATTGGCTTTAGTTCGTTCTGGCGCGCCAAATGCATTCGTATTCGGAAGGACTCCCCGCTCGGCAGTGTTGACAGTGACGCAAGGTCTTCTTAATAGCTTAACGAAGGATGAAGTGAAAGCTGTAGTCGCTCATGAAGTCGGACATATAAAACATAAGGATGTGGTTGTCATGACAATCGTTGGTGCCATTCCAGTTATTGCATATTTTATAGCAAGATTTTTGATATTCGCTCCGAGAAGAGATGAAAAAAGAAGCGGAGGAGCAGTATTGGTTGGCGTTGCCGCATTCATTATTTACTTTATTTCAAACCTTTTAGTTTTAGCACTTTCTAGATTGAGAGAATATTATTCCGATAGATTTGGCGGCATGAACACAAGACCGAGAGATTTGGCAAGCGCTTTGGCAAAAATAACCTATGGTTTGGGCATGGCTAAAGAAAAAGGCAACGATGCTGTTAGATCCTTCTTCATAGTTGATCCGCTATCTGCCGCAGGAGAAGTATCACAGTTCTCTTCCCAATATTCGGATTTGGAGTTGAATGAAAAAGAATTGAAGGAAGCGATGGGGTGGGAAAGAAAAAATCCATTTGCAAGGATAAGCGAAATATTTAGAACGCATCCGCTTACATATAAACGTATCCTAGCGTTAAAAGAAATGGAAGAACCTGGTGCATCATCTTGAAAGATGGTGAATTGATTTTACTTTTGTCGGAAAAAGAATCGTATTTAACTGAAGTTGCAGATAGGATGTTGCACACGCAAAGGGGGATGATCGATTTAAAAAAATTGAAAAAGAAAAAATTTGGAGATAAAATAAAAACGCATATCGGAAGAGAATTTTTGATAGTTAAACCAAACGTTAAGGATATCCTCGAAAAGAAAGTAAAAAGGTTGCCGCAAATAATGATGCCTAAGGATATTGCATTGATTCTTGCTTTCACCGGAATCGCTTCTGATAGTTTAGTCGTGGATTCAGGCACTGGTTCGGGATTTCTTGCGATTTTTCTAGCGAATTACATCAAGGGTGGGAAAATAGTTACTTATGAGAAAGATAAACGCTTCATTAAAGTAGCAAAGGAAAATATTAAGCTGTGCGGGTTGTCGAATATAAAGTTAAAACAAAGAGATGTGGTCAAAGGAATGAATGAAAGGAAAGTTGACCTTGTTACGTTAGATATGAAAGATGCAGAAAAAGTTGTCAAGCACGCTTACAAAGCATTGAAGCCAGGTGGTTGGTTGGTTGTCTATTCGCCATATGTAGAACAAGTTATTGAAGTGGCAAACGAGATAAAAAAGAAAAATTTTTGTGAAGTAAAAACCGTTGAAAATATAGTAAGGGAATGGCAAATTGAAAAATATACAAGGCCGAAAACTCTTGGCTTGATGCATACAGGGTTTTTAACCTTTGCAAGAAAAGTGAGTTGATGGAAGAGGAGGTTAAAAAATTTCAAGAGGGAGAAGCGCCCGAACCAATGCCAGACATCACTCCACAGATGATTCAAAATGCTTTAAGGGCTTTGGAAGCAGAAGGTTTAGTTCATTACGTTGGCAATGGCGCGTACGTCCCAACAGAAGGTGGTTGGAAGCTCCTACAAGAAGTGGCGCCGATGAAGGAGGAAATAGTTGCTTACGGCCACCCGAATGTTACTGCTTTACATAAAATTACATTAGAAATAACAAAAGATAAGGAAGTCGGAAAAGATGGGGATTGCATAATTGCAGTTAACGCAAATAAAGCATGCGCGGATTTGAAAAAAGAATTTAAAGATGCCCTTTCTGCTGCAAAGAAAGTTGTAATAACTATCGAAGCCGGTGGTGTAATAGATAAAATTACTGGGTTTGGTTCTCCTGCCTTGAAGCTAACCCATCAAGAAGATATGGTAATAAGAAAAAGCGATTTCATAGATAACCGCACTTTAGCTATACTTGCTGATAAGGCTGCCTGTAACTTGAAGAAGGAATTGATAGAAAAATTAAAAAATTCTCAAACAGAAGTAAAAATAACTTTGGAAATAAAATTCTAATTGCGGGGTTGTAGTATAGCTAGAGAGTTTGCCTATGTTGGTCTAGTATTCCAGACTCGGGCTCTGGCGACCTGGGTTCAAATCCCAGCAACCCCACTTAAAAATAATCGGATATTTTGTGTTCCAGTTCTTCGTGAACCAACCAACACAATCGGGATTAACATGTGAGTAGCAGCATAAGGCACAAATTATATTTTATTTACAAATCTCAAAAACATATTGATGAACAAATTAATAAGCATGGGCATTGAATCGACTGCGCACACATTTAGCATAGGTATTATAACAGAAGATGGTGAAATTTTAGCAAATGAAAAATCTGTTTACGCCCCAAAAAAAGGAAAAGGCATACTTCCGAGGGAAGCTGCAAACCATCATATTGAAAACGCGATGGGCATAGTTAATGGCGCATTAAACAAGGCAAAATTAAATATAAACGATATCAACTTAATTTCTTTTTCGGCTGGCCCTGGGTTGCCACCATGTCTGCATGTAGGTGCGACTTTAGCAAGGTATCTTTCGTTAAAATTTAATAAAGCTCTCGTTGGCGTGAACCATTGCTGCGCCCATATAGAAATAGGCAAACTAACTACCGGCGCAAAAGATCCTGTTATCGCTTACCATTCTGGCGGCAATAGCCAAATAATTGCATTTGCGGAAGGAAAATATAGAATTTTTGGAGAAACTAGTTCAATCGCCATCGGCAATGCATTGGATATGTTAGCAAGAGAGCTGAATTTGCCAGCGCCGGGTGGGCCAGAAATAGAGAAACTTGCTAAAAACGGGAAATATATCGACTTGCCATACGTCGTAAAGGGAATGGATTTTTCATTTGACGGCATTTTAACCGAAGCCATAAAAAAATTTAAAAGCGGTAAAAGTAAGGAAGACATTTGCTACAGTTTCCAAGAAACTTGTTTTTCCATGCTTGCCGAAGTTACTGAACGGGCTTTAGCACATACGGACAAAAAAGAGGTTTTACTAACAGGAGGTGTGGCTGCAAACAAAAGATTGCAAGAGATGTTGAAAATAATGTGCGAAGAACGGGGCGCTAAATTCTTTGCTGTTCCGCAAGAATACTCCGGTGACTGCGGGGCTATGATAGCATGGGCTGGCTTGCTGGCTTACAAATCTGGCCAAAAAACAGATATAGAAAAAAGTCCCATCAAGCAAAAATGGAGAACTGACGAAGTAGAAATTAAATGGTTGCAAAAGTGAAAAACCTAAACTAAATAGAAGAGTTATTTAAGAATACTGGAGGTCTATACCAATTCGTTCTCGCTGACTATTACAAAATCGCCGATGCTTTTTACTGCGCTAAATGGAATTAACGTTTTCCCCTTGCTATCCGCTTTGAGATTTAAATCGCTAAGGTGCTTGGTTGGTTGTTCGACTATTAAGTTTAAAAGTTCTCCGCTTTCTGTTATAAAATCGACATTGCTGACAACACCAAACTTCCTCCCCGTCTCTTCACTTATTATAGTTTTCCCGACAATGTCCGCAGCCCTTACCTTTGTTTCAGCCATCAACATCACCTATTAAATATATCATTTAATAAATATTTGTTTTAGTTAATTTAACTCTTTAAGTAAAGGATAAAATTATGGTAAGATGTTTTATAGGAATATTGGTACCTGAGGAAATAAAAAACAAAGTTAAGTCAATCAAAAAAGAATTGGAAAATTTGCCGATGAAATGTAAATTTGTAGAAGACGAGAACCTTCACGTTTGTTTCTCGTTTCTTGGAGAACTTGACGAAACAAAAATAAAGACAATTTCCAATAACCTTGACGAAATTTCCAAAAAAATCGGAACTTTTAACGTTGAAATAAATGGCATAAAAATGATACCGAATGAGGGATACATTAGGGTCTTGGCTTTGGATGTTTCTGACAAAACTGGAGATTTAGAAAAAATAGGTAAGGAAATTCAAAAAGAAATTGGTGGCAGCGTTAAACCGCCGCACCTCACATTGTGTAGAGTGAAAAACATTGCAGACAAACCAAACGTTGTTAGAAAAATTAAAGAAATGAATAAAATTATTGGAACTTTTACTGTAGACCGTTTACAACTTATGAAGAGCGAACTAAGGAAAACTGGTCCTGTCTATACTGTTATCCATGAAAGCAAGTTCGTCTGACAAATTTATTCTTTCGCTTGTTCTGATTTGTATTGGTCAATCGATATTCTTTCTCTCAAACATTTGAAAATTTCTTTTTTAGATAACTCTTCTACTTCTTTCCCATCTGGGGCTTTAGCTATGTAGTCAACGTCTCCTATCTGTAGAAGTTCTTTTACAATGAGGTCTCCTCCCCTATCGCCGTCTACAAACAAAGTCGTAATTCTTTCTTTCGTTAAATTTGCAATGCTTTTAGGTATGGTAGTCCCGCCAATTGCTATGACGTTCTTTATACCGTTCTTAAGTAAATTTAGCACATCCGCCCTTCCTTCTACAACTACGATTTCATCTGAAATAAAAACATCTGGGCCGCAGGGCAATCCTTCGTATTCTTGTATTTGGGTAGTTCTAACAGTTTCCTTTATCTCTTCTGTTAAAGCCGGCGTAGAAGGGAGTTCCTCTATAAACAAGTTTTGCAAAATATTTTTCGCTCTTTTCACGACAAAATCCCTTTTATCCTTTCTCACGTCTTTTACTGATTTTACTTTAATTTTCGAATTGCATGGCCCTATTCTTTCGATTGTTTCGAGAGAAGCTGCGATTAGTGCAGTCTCAGAACTATTCAAGCTTGAGGGAATTAGAATTTTGCCTGAGGTTTTTCCTTCCTCAGAATTTATTTCAACATCTATCCTTCCAATTCTTCCAGTTCTTTGCAATTCTCTTAAATCAAGATCTTCTCCCAGCAGGCCTTCTGTCTGCCCAAACACGGCTCCTATTACGTCCGGTTTTTCTACAATTCCGTCTGTTGAGAACTCTGCTTCTATCAAATATTTTATCGTAGATTGGGCAAGTTTCCCCATAGTAATCATCCTCCATTAATTTTACGAAAGAGTTGATCTCTTCTATTTCGTGAACTTTGAATAAACTTTTGATTTTGCTTCTTGCAAGAAAGTCAATTTTTACACCAGTACTCTGGACAAATTTTATAAGCTTTGATGCTTTTTTTCTTCCATCCTCATCGAAATCAGTTAAAATTATAACAAATTTTTCTGAGGCAACTCTTTCAACAACTTTGGCAAGCGGTTGGCCAGAAATATCCAAAACTTTTTTAAAACCAAGTCTCTGCAATGCTCTCTTGTCTTTCTTTCCTTCAACTATCGTAGGTACATCTACGCAATTCTTCAATTCGTTTTGTAATTCTGTAAACATAATACATCTAAACTATTTCTTCCAATATATCCCTTTCGGTTATAATGCCTTCCAATGTATTATTCTTATCTACAACGGGGATTCCCCCGATGTCTTTGCTTTTCATGAGCTTTATTGCGTCCGAAACGTCTTTTTCCTTTGAAATTGAAAAAACATAATTATTGACTATCGGACCTATGGGTGTTTTGAGGTTTGGAGTATTTAAATCTTTCTCCCTTATGTATTTTAGAAAATCTATGGCTGTAATTATGCCTATGAGTTTTTTATTTTCAACCACCGGAAACCTTCTGTAGCGCGTGTTGATGAGACTTTTGAGACAGTCTAAGATTGCAATTTTTGGGGGCACAAAGAATGGTTTTTTCGTCATCAAGTCTTCTACTTTTGTGCTAAAGTTTACGTCTGAAAAATATTTTATGAAATCCCTTTCGCTGATCATGCCCACGAGTTTTTCTTTTTCAAGTATAGGAAACCCTCCCCTTCTTGAAATTTTGAATTTTTGCAAAACGTGCCCAATCGAATCGTCTGCTTCACAAAAAACAACATCCCGTGTCATTATCGTGGAAATTTTCTCATCAAATTTTTGTCTTCTTAAAAAGGCGTCGAGTATATCCATATAAGTTATTATACCGATAAGTTTGCCTCCTCCAGATAACACTGGGAGTCTCCTGTGCCCTGTCCTTATTATTTTATCGACAACTTCGTTTATGCTTTCAGATTCTTTGCAGTAGACTGGGGATAATTTTGCTATTTTAATTATTTTTTGAAATCTATCTAATCCGGCCTTTTCTAATTCGATGCTCATTCAACTTCTTCCCTACAACTTTCACATAGCCATTGATCGTTGGTGTTTTTCAAGTCCTCGTTGTAATTCCCGCAGGAATCGCATATGCCAGAAGTAAACTCCTCTTTTATCTCGAATGGCCTTTCTCTCATTTTTAGCCTGTACTCTAATAAATCAACCATTTCGGGCGAAGTTCTTGCTATGTCGTATACAGAAATAAGACCAACTATTTTTCCACCCTCGATAACCGGCAATCTGCGTATATTGCTTTTCTTAATTTTTCTTACGGCAACTAAAATGTCATCATCTGGCCTGACTGTCACTAATGGCTTGCTCATTATATCCTTAAGCTTAATTTGGCTGGCCTTTAGGTTTTTAGCGACAATCTTTCTGATTATATCACTATCCGTAAGTATTCCGACAGGCTTGTTTTTACTTGTAACTATGAGGCAACCCTTTCTAGTTTTTTTCATCAATTCTCCTGCAACTTTAGCAGATTTCGATTCATCCATCGCCACAACTGGCTTTGACATGATATCTTTTACTAGTATTGGCATGACATCACCTACAATAATAATTTATTTAATTATAATTAACTTTTTATTAAAAATTCTTCTAAAGATATACCATCGGGTTCTCTGATTTTTGCTTTTGGCTTTAAAATCCTTATTTTGCCGTAGCCAAAATCCACAACAAGATAGAAGGGGAACCCCTCAAGCTTTTTATTTTTGTATCCGTAGTAATAGAAAGTTTCCTTTTTTGTTGATTTTACTTGCAGGAGAACGCACTTTCCTTTTTTCATGCAAACGAGGTCTGCTTCACCTAGGCTCGCGCCTGCACGAACTATCTTCCATCCGTTTTTTTCGAACATCGACCTTATTTTTCTTTCAACCCTGTATCCTTTTGTCTTAGTTTTCATAATTAGAAATGGTAATATTTAAAAATAAAATGTAAAAAAGATTTAGAGGAAGTAGCATGAACATACTTGTTATTGGGGACATTCATAGCGACATAGAAAACTTAATGGTATTTTTAGATAAAGTTGCGCTGCTGAACTTTGATGTTGTTGTTTATTCCGGCGATTTCGTAGACATCGCAATAAATTTAAAAGGAGTTACGTTTGAAGACATAACAAAACTGGTCTTGGAAGAATTGAAGGGACTAAAAAAATCGATAGTCGCAGTGCCTGGCAACCACGATAAGGGGGTAATTCATATATTGGAAGAAAACGGTGTAAGCATACATGGCAATGGAAAAATTATAGAAAATGTCGGCTTCTATGGGTTCGGTGGAGCGAGGACTCCTTTTGGGACACCGCTGGAACCGAGCGAGAATGAAATAAAAAATGGCTTGGAAAAAGCATATGATGAAGTGAAAAACTGCAGAACAAAAGTTCAAGTAACTCACATGCCGCCTATAAGGACAAAAGTTGATAGAATTGCTAGCGGAGCACATGTAGGCTCGGAGGTTGTAAGAAAATTTGTAGAAGAAAAGAACCCGGCGGTGGCTATAAGCGCCCATATACACGAAGCTAGAGGCGTTGACGAACTCGGCGAAACTAAATTGATCAATTCTGGGAGGTTTCCGGAAGGTTACTGTGGGCTGGTGACAATTAACAGAGAAAAAGTAACAACAAAAATAATTAATTTAATATAAGTTCTGAAATATCGAAATCTATTTTTATATCCAATCCACAATGTTGTAATTACCTTTTAATTGAAGGGGTTAAAACGATGAATAAATTAGAGCATGTTTTACAAAATTCTGAGCAAGAAAATATAGAGTCAAGGGTTTTGGAACTTGCCGAGAGGTTAGATTTTATCGATGTGCAAATATTGCGTAAATTTTACGTTACGGGGAAAGAATTCCCAGAGGACACACGGCCGTTTTGCTTCCCCCTTCTTTACAGAGAAATGAAAGTGAGTAACCACCTGAAGATAGGTATAGAAGCCTTAAGAAAAAGATTGGAAAATCTTATCGGTATTGGTTTTCTAGAAAAGGTAAAAAACTCCAACCCGACAAACTATATGCCAGTCGACGGGAAGGAAAATTTAGTTAGAGGAATAATAGCTAAGTTTTTTATCATACACGGCATAACTAAATTTTTATGAACTTTCTAATCTGTTTTAATTAATGAAATGATTCAAATGAAAATCAAAGTTTATATGTGTTGTTTTTAGATTTTTTATGAACTTTTTCTTCGTGCTCCATCAATAAATATGAAAGTTCCAAAGGAAAACTATGACCTCCCCAACGTTAATGTTATATATTATACATTACATAAAGTTCATAAATAATATTAATACAAACGATAATTTAATTGTTGGTAAATATGAATGAAAGTGTAATAAAAAAGCTTTTCGAAAAGAACATCGGTCCTAAAACAAACATTGTAAGAGAAGCTCTCGTAGAGAACGGCAGGGTAGATTATGAAATTATTTTTGGTAAAAAGCGTTTTGCTGTTGAAGCGAGGGGGGCAAGATCAAGCGAATATTCTACTATTGGGCGGTTAGTAAATGCAAAAAGAACTTATTCACACGTATATCTTCTAGCGCCGGTAAACTTCCTCAAAAAAATTTGGAACACTCTTCAAGAAACAAGCACGCTCACCGACATAGGGCTTATGAGCGTCAACAACAAGGGGTTGCATATACTAAAGAAACCGAACCCACAAAATTATTATTATAAATCGCCAGCAAAAACAACGAATAAATCAACAAAAAAACACATGTTCGTCAACAATGCCGATGCCGCTGTTGAATTGCATTTCAAAAATCATATTTTTACTGTATCGGGTGTGGCCAAAATGCTAAAAACATCAATGAGAGATTCTTATCACAGGATAAAAAGACTTAAAGCAATCGGAATGATAGAAGAAGTGCCATATGGTGGTCACCCGAAAACGTACAAGTTCGTCAAATCAAGAAAGATCGGTGAAGTGGTTGAGCTATAATCATTAAATTAATTCGATTTGGAAACCTTTCAAAAAATTAATAAATATGTAAAGTCATAGAAAAAGATATGAAGCGAGGAAGACCTAGTGCAAGAAACATAGTTCAAACAAACATTCTTGATATCCTTTCCTCAACTCAAATACCTCTTACGATATCTTCCTTGGCAAAGATGGTTTCCCCAAAGGTTGGAAGAACAGTTAGCTGGAACACTATTCATAAATATTTAGACGAACTAGTCCAGTTAGGGAAAGTTCAACCAATGCCTTTACCACATTCAAAAATAGAAGGCAAGGATGGCCTTACTGTTTACGTCATAAAAAAATAATTACCCTAAAGGAAATATTTATTGCTAAAAGAACAATATCTACTTGATTCTATGGAAAGGAAAGAGATTATTAAAAATTTTCTAGAAAAAGGATATCAAATTGATTTTGCCAGTTTAGAGTTCTTCTTCAAAAACCAAGACAAGATCGACCAATTTTTTGGAAAAATAGAAAATAAGCAGCCTCCAAGCATAATAACTTTAAACTTTCTTCGTTCATTTTTTAAGAAACCCAACATTGAAACATTAAAAACATTTGACCTAGAAAACGAAAGAAATTCAGTCCAACAATTCGTCAAGTACTTCACTAATAGATATGAAAAATTAAGAGAATTTCTCTTAAACAATGTTAATTTGACAAATTTAATTTCAATTAATAAAATCACAAACCAAACAAAAAATTTTTCTTTAATCGGGATGGTTAGAGAGAAAGACGAAGAGAATAAATGTATAACGATCGAGGACACGACTGGCGAACTTATAATATATTTTGATAAAGTTGCCGAATTTTTTCACGAAATTGTTTCAGATGATGTTTTAGGCGTTGTTTGCGATAAAAACGACAAGATAATAGCTAAACATATTGTTTGGCCAGAAGTTTCGCTAAGAAGATCGATTAACACAACAAAAGAAGATGTTTATTGTTTATTTATATCTGATTTTCATTTTGATGAAGAAAACTTTAACAAAGAAGCTTACGAGAAATTTTTGAAATGGGTAAACAATGTAAAATACGATAAATTCTATATTTTCGTTCTTGGCGACGTATCTCCACAAAAAGATATTATAGTTAATTTTTTTGATAAATTACCAAATAATTCTTTTAAAATATTTGTCCAAGGTGAAATAGATCCAGACATAGATGTCGGAGATGTTACAATCAGAAGGCCATCTCTTCTTAAAGTTGAGGATAATTTAATGTTTTTGGTTTGCCATGGGGACGAGTTATCTAAATATAAAAATATTTGGAAGGGTTGCCCTCCGGACAAGCTGATGGTAAACCTTCTTAAAAAAAGGCAATTGGATCCACTTTTTAACAAACAAATTTACAAGGAGGACCAAATTTTAGAGACAGTTCCAGATATTTTTGTTTCTGGACATTTTCACGAACCAATATTACTAAATTATAAAGGGACGACCGTTTTATCAACGGGCAGTTTTACTTCAAGGCCAATATTTTGGTTGACGAACTTAAGGGCACGGGAAACTATTAAAGTTGATTTCACATAAAAATATGATATGGAGATATCCTTTCAACTAATAGATTGCGATTATGTGTTGGTCAACAATTTGCCAGTAATCAGGCTATTTGGGGAAACTAAGGAAAACAAAACCGTTTGTGCATTTTACAACGGTTTTTTACCATATTTTTATGTTCTTCCAGAAGACGGAAAGCAAGAAGATGTAATCAAATTTCTTGAAGAAAATTTTAAGAATTTAATAATAAAAATAGAAGAAGTGAAAAAAACCATTCCAATCGGATTCAGAACAGATAAAATCGATGTTTTGAAAATCACTTTAAAAAATCCAGCAGAAGTTAGCAGAGTGAGAGAAGAACTCAAAAACCAAAAGTTTGTGCATGAAATATACGAAGCAGATATTTTGTTCAAATATAGGTTTATGGCCGATTTGGGTTTAGCTGGAATGAAATGGGTAAAGGTTGTCGGCAACAGCATAAGCACAAACACGGTTAAAGCAGATAAAGCGATTACTGTTGAGTCCATTTGCCCAATCGAAGATGAATCTTCTGTCGATCTTAAATATATGGGTATTGATATAGAGGTTGTTTCTGGGGAAGAAGGAGTGCCAGATTCATCAAGAGATAAAATCGCCATGATGAGCCTTTCATTCTCCCCTTTCTTTAACGATCATAACGCATTGGTTCTCATTTCTAAACCAACAAAAAAAACAGACGAAGATGTCATAGTTTTTAAAAATGAAAAAGAGATGCTTGAAGAATTTGTGGGGATCATCGATTCTTTTGATCCGGACATCATTTGCGGTTACAACATAAACAATTTTGACATTCCTTTCATTACAGATAGATTAAGAGTAAACAAAGTCTCCAGAGCGATTGGAAGATGCCGACAAAAACAACTTGTTTGTAGGAAACTCGGTATTTTGTTTAGAAACTCCATAACAGGTAGAATAATAGTTGACATTTATGAACTAGTAAAAGAGTCTGTGGGGAAAGGCTTATTAAAGTTGAAGAGATATAGTCTAGGCGACGTATCAAAAGAACTTTTGAATGAAACAAAGGTAGACATTTCTCATAGCGAAATAGGAAAGTATTGGAACGGCGATGAGTTACAAATTGGGAAATTAGTCGAATATTCAAGAAAAGACGCGGAGCTTGTTCTAAAACTTATTTTAGAGAGGGGCATGATCAGAAAATTCATAGAACTTTCTAAGGTTTCCGGACTACTTTTGCAAGATGTTTTGAACGGAGGCGAGGCTACGAGAGTTGAAAACTTACTCTTGAGGGAATTTGATAGATCTGAATATATAATTCCATGTAAACCAAGCGAAAAAGAAATTCGGAGAAGAATAGGTGAAAGAGAAGCTAAAAGTCTTAAGGGAGCTCTAGTTTTAAATCCAGATGTGGGGTTGCATACAAACTGCGTCATTTATTTGGATTTCAAATCCATGTACCCTTCAATTTTCATCGCTTGGAACATATGCCCAACTACTTTGTTTTTAGGAAAGGAAAAAATTAAAACCATATCAACACCATATGGAACAAAATTTGTTTCAAAAGAAATAAAAGAGGGCATACTCCCAAAAATAGTAAATTACTTGATAAAAGAAAGAGATAAGGTAAAAAAAGAAATGGCAAATGCAACGAAATCAAAAAAAGGAATTTTAGATGCGAGACAATATGCCTTGAAAATTATGACAAATGCTTTTTATGGTTATACGGGTTACGTGAGAGCGCGGTTCTATGTTTTGGATATAGCAAATGCGATCACAAGTTGCGGTAGAGAATTAATCCAAAAAACAAAAAAAATTGTAGAATCAGATGAAAACTTAAAAGTCGTTTACGGTGATACAGACAGCGTAATGGTTAAATTAAAAACAACAGATTTAGACGAAGCTTTGAAAATTGGGGAGGTAGTTGAAGACAGGATAAATAAAGAGCTTGAGGGTGTAGTACAAATTAAAACCGAAAGCATATTTAAAACGCTTCTCATCTTAGCAAAGAAAAGATATGTTGGGTGGACTTTCGAAAAAGTTGATGGTGGGTGGCAAGATACATTTTTGATGAAAGGTATAGAAACAGTCAGAAGGGACTGGTGCGACCTTACTTCTGACACACTCTACAATGTTTTAGAGATTTTATTGAAAGAACAAAATACGAAAAAAGCTTTCAATTATGTAAAAAACATTTTAGGTAAGCTGGAAAGAAATGAAATTCTTATCGATGAGTTAGTTGTAACGAAAAGCATCTCTAAACCATTAAAGCAGTATAAGGGGATACAACCCCACATAGAACTAGTTAAAAAATTAAGAAGAAGAAGCCCAGCCAGTGCTCCAGGAGTTGGTGATAGAGTAGGATTTGTTATTGTTAAAGGATTGCAATTGATGTCAAATAGAGCTGAAGACCCAGAGTATGTTAAAGAAAGGGGGTTGAAAATAGATTCCAAATACTACATCGAAAGTCAAGTTCTCCCGCCTCTAGAAAGAGTTTTTGAAGCAATAGGGATAGGGAAATCGGAGCTCATAGGTATGGGTAAGCAATTACTTCTCACGGATACTATAAAAAACCATCAAGAAATAGTATTAAAAGATATAGACGGATTTATTTGTGACAAATGCAACAAAACCTTCAGAAGAGTTCCACTTATTGGAAAATGTTTTTCTTGTGGTGGCGAAATACTATTCTATTCAGGAGAAAATAAATCGAGGCATTTTAACCCATGAATTTATTTGATATAGACATAATTATATTGAAATTTTTCAACCAACCATTTTCTCCTTATTTAAATTTTTTATTTGTTTTTATAACCTATTCCGTTTATGGTTACCTTATTTTGTTGTTGTACATTTATTTCAAGAAGAACGATAAAAAGAGATTATTTCACATCATACTGTCGCTCATAGTCGGGATAATACTTGTTAATATTTTAAAATATTCTATAGGAAGGCCAAGGCCATACGTGCTCTACCCGGAAATAAATAAAATTTTGACCAAGGCAGACCCATCCTTTCCGTCGGCGCATGTTTTCATTTCTTTCTTATGTTTTTACTTTTTGCCAAAAAAATCCACCATCTTCAGGAAACTTTCTATGTTATATTTGCTGCTATTAATTCCTGTAGGATCCATGTACACTGGAGTGCATTACCCATCTGATATCATAGCCGGTGCAATTATAGGTTTACTTATTCCCAAAATAATTTCAGAAAAGATGACGAATAAACTAGCTAATAAATTTTTTAAGTAGTTTTTTCTAATTCACTATATAATCCTTTTGTAATAAGATTCCTCATAAATATACCAACGATTATTGCTAAACCAAGTCCCCTCCACGAAGTAAATAAAGTTAAAAGGGAGAAAACAACAAGTCCAATTTCAAAGAATTTTAAAAATCTCATAATTTTTCTATCTTTAGAATAAATTAAAAACTCAATCCCACTACCCATTAATACGATCAAACCAATTATAGAAAAAACATCGAGTATCCACCCATGAGCAAACACTCTTTGAGTGATAGCTATTATGCCAACTATGCAGACTGCTTCAGCCAGAATTAAGAGAGATGCGTATAAACCAAGTTTAATATTTTTGTATCGCACAAAACTTAATAGCAAAATAGAAATTATAATAGCAGATAACGGTAAAAGTGTAACCCATTCGATCACTCCTTTTATATCGCCTTCAAAATGTTTAATGCCAACTATTTCTAAATCTGGCAATTTACCCGATTCTAATATTGCCTGTATTTTTATTTTTTCATCCAACGCTTCTTGCTGAGACTTTTCAAACCCAATAACAGGCATATTTTTTATTTCCTTCCCAACCCACTCATATGGGATAGGAATGTTCAAAGAATTTATTCTCTTGCCGTCCATGTAATAGACCAAATAACCGTCAAGCGCAGGCTGGTTGCCTATAAACGATGTTTTTAGTCCCTTTAATATTTTCCCAAATCTTTCTAGGGACTGGTTGGAAATTTCTAGAGGAATGTTAAATTCGTATGCTCGGATACCAGAATTATAACTTACATAGCCATAGGAACTTAAAACATTTAAAATATCTTCGTTCGTGAACGTGACAGTTTCAATTGTAATAGAGTTATTGGTGACGTTTATTAAATCAAATCTGATATCCTCTAGCAGAAAACTTTGACCCTCGCCATATATAGAATTATTAATCTTTATTTTCTCGTCGACGACCTCAAACGGATAGTTGGCGTTACCAATTTTAATTTCATTTTCACCTTTTATCTCCCTCCACACCTTTCCTTCGAAATTTCCATTAGCAATAATAGATTTTATTTTTTCAACTTCTATTGTTCTAATTTTTATAAGACTGTCTGAAACAGAAGCTGAGGTTTCTGGCAAGCCAAGAAATTTAATTCGATCGTCAACAATTTTAATTACTTTCTCCAAGTTTTCATTCTTCAAACCAATTGAAATTTCGCTGCCCCCACCGATATTCATTCCAAGCTTAAATTTATTAGAAGGAAGTTCAACTACGTCTAACCCCAAATAACTATCTCTGGCGGCAATGCAACCACCGGGTCCACCATTTACGACCATCGCAACATATTCACCGGACTTTATATTTTTTTCACCAATTTTAAAATCTTCTATGTTTTTAACCTCAACTCCTGAAACAGATGTTATAACATCCCCACTCTTAAAATTGCATTTGCCATCCTTTGCAACGTCTATTATGACAACCCCAAAATTTCTTGCAAATAACGAAGAGCCTAAAAAATAGAAAGAACTCAATAAACATAATAAAAGGAATACAAATCTCAAATTTTTTAACAACTTCATTTTTACTATTTAACTTTAGATTTTTTTATTTTAATTACTTTCTCAACGTCTTTCTCTAGACAACATATTCATAAGGTATTTATTACTTTCGTTTGATATTTATAGTAAATTAAAGGTGATGCTTTGGTGAGAATTAGTATCATAGGAGGTGGCGTTGTCGGTACCGAAATAGGAAGAGGATTTGCCAAATTGGGAAACGATGTAATTTTCTACGATATTGACGAAAAAAGAGTAAAAGAACTAAAAGATCACGGTCTTAAAGCAACTACAGACATAGTCGAAGTAGTTAAAAACTCTGAAATTTCATTTATTACGGTTCCAACACCAACCGATGAAGGAAAAATCAATTTGTCATATATAAAATCTGCTATTACAAATGTAGCTAATACATTAAAGAATAAAAATGATTATCATCTCATTGTCGTCAAAAGTACTGTAGTGCCAGGCACTGTGGAGAAAGTAGTCAAACCACTTATTGAAGAAATTTCTGGAAAAACATGTGGAAAAGATTTCGGGCTGTGTATGAACCCAGAGTTTTTAACAGAAATCAACAAATCTTGGTCCGAAGACCCTTCGATGTCTCGTGGTTTCTTTACTGAAGACAGGATAGTTATAGGTCAATTCGATAAAAAATCTGGTGATGTACTCGAAGAACTATATAAAAAACTCGATATACCAATTTTTAGAACCGACCTAAAGACCGCTGAGTTAATTAAGTATGCTGCCAATTGTTGTTTGGCAAGTAGAATATCTTATTGGAATGAAATTTTCTATATGTGTAATCGATTGGGGATAGACTCGAACGTGGTTGCAAAAATCGTAAGCATGGATAAAAGAATTGGAAAATATGGGACTATCCATGGGATGGCTTTTGGCGGCAAATGTTTTCCAAAAGATTTACAAGCATTTATAGCTCTTGCTGAAGAATCTGGTTATGATCCGATATTTCTTAAAGCTGTGCGTGACGTTAACGAAAAAATAAAAAAAGACAGAGGCGCCAGAGAATGAAAGCGATAATTCTTGCAGCTGGAAAAGGAACAAGGATGAGGCCGTTGACTTACGGGATACCAAAACCTTTATTGCCCGTAAAAGGAAAACCAATGCTTGATTGGGTTATAGGAAGTATTTTACACGAAAGTGTAGACGAAATAATTGTTGCCGTCTCCGGCACTGTGGGCAATGACCCAGAAGAACGCACTTTATCGCATATACAAGGAATTAGCATCGACAATTATTTGAGAAATTTAAACCTTGGGCTGAATATAAAAACAATACCAACGCCGATGAGAGAGACGGGCGGTGATTTAAGATTTATTCTAGAAGAGGCCAACATACAAAAAGGCAAGATAATAATCGTTTATGGTGATAATTTAACTAAATTTAATTTTGATCAAATGATTGAATACCATGATAGATGCAGAAAGGAGCTCGGCACATCATGTACTGTTTTACTTTTTGAAGCACCAGAAAATGAACTGGACAGGTTTGGAATTGCCAAAATAAGGCAGGTGAAAGAATTTAATTTGATTGAGTTTTTCATAGAAAAGCCGGCTTTACAGCAAGCGCCTTCTCGATATGCTAATGCTGGATATTATATCATTGAAGTGGAAGATGTTATTGACAAACTTCCAAGAGGTAAATTGAAAGTTGAACACTCGTTATTCCCTCAACTAGCAGCAGAAGGCAAGTTGGCAGCTTTCATAACAAAGTTACCATACTGGATAGATATCAGCACCTTAGAGGCATATGATTTGGCAAATAAAATGGCGCATGATGGTTTAATTTTACCGCCACCTTTATCAGAAGATAAAAACGAAAAAAGCAATTAAATTAAAAATGGGGTAGATCACTTGAAACTTGAAGGTAAAGTTGCAATAGTAACTGGTTCGGGCCAAGGAATTGGCAAAGGCATTGCTTTACAATTGGCTAAAGAAGGTGCTAGAGTAGTAGTTTCGGACATCGCACAAGAAAATATAGACAAAACTGCAGATGAAATTAAATCTCTGGGATTGGAAGCAATTGGCATAAAAGCAGACATCTCAAATGCTGAAGAAGTTAATCAATTAGTTAAAACAACCGTAGAAAAATTTGGAAGAATAGATATTTTGGTCAACAATGCTGGAATTTATCCGTTCAAACTTTTAACTGAAATGAAAGAAGAAGATTGGGATAAAGTTCTGAATGTAAATTTAAAAGGCGTCTTTAATTGTACGAAAGCTGTGTTGCCCGAAATGATAAAACAGAAGAACGGGAACATAATAAACATAGCATCTATAGCTGGTGCAGTAGTCGGGTATCTTAATCTTTCCCACTATTCTGCTTCCAAAGCAGGTATTCTAGGTTTCACTAGATCTGCTGCATTAGAGCTGGCGCAACATGGAATAAGGGTAAACGCAATAGCTCCTGGCGCAATAGAGACTCCGGGAACAAAAGTACTAGGGAATGAAGCATTAAAACAATTTGCACAAATGATTCCGCTTAAAAGAATGGGCCAACCAGAGGATGTAGCAAAAGCAGTTGTATTCTTAGCTTCGGATGATTCAAATTATATTACAGGTCAACTAATAGTTGTGGATGGGGGGTACACACTTCAATAAGTGATCAAATGAAAATTTTAGTCACGGGCGGAGCCGGCTTCATAGGCAGTCATGTCGTAGATCTGCTCAAAAATAAGAACGAAGTTGTTGTTTTGGATGACCTCAGCGCTGGTAGGAAAGAGAACATCCCGAACATACCTTTAATAAACAAACCAGTGCAGAAGATTCAACGAGTGGACGTCAAAGATTTTGATGCCATCATTCACTGTGCTGCTCAGGTCAGTACGTTTTGGTCTGTGGACTATCCTTTCGAGGATTTTAAATCAAATTGCCTCGGGACTTTTAAACTTTTTGAAGCTTGGAGAAAATGGAATGATAAAGCGTTGGTGATGTACACAAGCAGCAGAAGTGTTCTCGGGGACATTCCCGAATCAAAAATTGCGGATGAGTCATTTCCTTGCAACCCAGCCACGTTTTACAACGTGCACAAAATTTACGGAGAAAACCTTTGTAAGATCTATTCTGAGTTATACGGAATGAAATTTATCGTCCTAAGACCAAGCAATGTCTATGGCCCTAGACAACCGTATTGGAAGAAGGGTTGGTATAATTTTATCTCGTTCTGGATCAAACTTGCTCTAGAGAATCAGCCAATTCCAATTTATGGAACAGGCAAACAGATCAGAGATTACACCTATGTTGAGGATACGGCAAGAGCATACTTGTTAGCTTTAAACAACAGAGAAGCGATCGGTGAGACATTTCTGTTACCAACCGGCATAGGGGTCAACCTGATCGATCTTGCGAATGCGATTATCAGACTCGCGGGCAGCAGTTCAAAGATTCAGTATCTCCCACCGAGAAGAGGGGACATCTTCAGGTTTGTAGGCTCTCCTAAAAAGGCCGAATCGATTCTCGGTTGGAAACCCGAAGTTTCTTTGGAAGAGGGGCTCAGAAAAGAAATCGAGTGGGTTAAAAGTGAAATGAAATGAAAATTTTAGTCACGGGCGGAGCCGGCTTCATCGGGTCTAATTTAGCTGATTATTTTCTTGGAAAGAATTTAGAAGTTTTGGTTTTCGATAACCTATCACGTTCGGGAGCAGAAAAAAATCTTGAATGGCTTAAGAGTAAACATAAAAATAAATTCACTTTCATAAATGCCGATGTGAGAGATTTCGATAAATTAAAACAATCCCTAAAAGATGTTGATGCGGTGTTTCATACCGCTGCGCAAGTTGCAGTTACTACTTCTATAAAAAACCCAAGGGGCGATTTTGAAACAAATGCTTTAGGAACTCTTAACCTCTTAGAAGCTGTTAGACAAAACAACACCAACCCAGTAATAGTCTATACGTCAACTAATAAAGTTTACGGAGATAATGTAAATAAAATTCCTCTTGTAGAAAAAGAAACAAGATACGAATTTGCCGATCCAAAATTTTATGATGGAATACCAGAAACCTTTCCAACGGACGCAGGCGAACATACACCTTATGGTTGTTCAAAATATACAGGTGACGTTTATATGAAAGATTACTCAAAAGTTTATGGGTTAAGCACCGTCATATTTAGAATGTCGTGTATATATGGTCCGAGGCAGTTTGGTAATGAAGACCAGGGGTGGATAGCTCATTTCATAATATCTTCTATTCTCGGAATACCATTGGTTATTTATGGTAACGGCAAACAGGTAAGGGATGCTCTTTTTATCGACGATTTAGTAAAAGCTTTTGAACTGACTATTAATAATATAAACAAAATTAAAGGAAATGCATACAACATCGGGGGTGGATCGGAAAATACAATTTCGTTATTAGAATTGTTAAATATGTTAAAAAAGCTAGAATTAAAACCGAAATACCATTTTGACGATTGGAGGGCAGGAGACCAAAAAGTTTATATTTCCAATATTTCTGCTCTCGAGAAACTTGGTTGGAGACCAAAAATTTCTGTAACGGAAGGCGTTCAAAGACTAATTAATTGGGTTAATGAAAATAAAACAATTTTCTCTTCCATGTGAACAAATAGTTCATAAAGAGAAAAACCTTTTAATTTATATTATCTAGTATGAGAGTTTCAATTTTAATACCGACAAAAAATGAACCATTTATAAATACTTTAATAGAAAGGGTGCATGGTGTTCTGCGCGATGTCGATCATGAAATTATTGTGATCGATAAAAGCGATGCGCCGCCAAAAACAACTAATGCAAAATTTATTCCTCAAAAATCGAATGGTTTAGGCAAAGCAGTTTTAGAAGGATTAGAACATGCTAAGGGGGGTATAATAGTTACTATGGATGGCGACGGTAGCCATAGACCAGAAGATGTGAAAAAACTTTTGGAAAACATTAACGGTTATGATATCGTTATCGGCTCGAGATTTGTTTCAGGCGGCATAACAAAAGACCCTTCGCACAGAAAATTTATCAGTTATATTTTTAGAAAATTTGCATCTTTTGTGCTTAGTCTTGATGTAGAAGATTCTATGTCCGGATTCATTGCAGTAAAAAGAAAAGTTTATGATATATTAGAAATTAATCCGGTTGGTTATAAAATTAACATGGAAATACTATACAAAGGAAGAAAAAAAGGATACAAAATAGACGAAGTTCCAATAATATTTGAAAAAAGAAAAATTGGAAAATCAAAAGCTAGTATAAAGGAAGCCTTTAGAATAATAAGATATGTTTTTGAATTGAAACTTGGTTTAAGGTAAATAGAAAATAATTAAAATATTAGTTTAATCTACCAATTCTAAATAAATGAGTCTTTCGGTAGTAATTCCAACGTATAACGAAGAAAAATCTATAGTTAATACAGTTAAAAAATTAAAGAAGATTGAATGTATAGACAAAATGATCATCGTTAACGATGGTTCAACTGATAGAACAGGGGAAATTTTGGATTCCATTAAGGGTATAAAAGTTTTGACTCATGAAAAAAATTTAGGCTATGGGGCAGCATTAAAAACTGGTTTTGAAGCTGCAAAAAATAAATATATAGGATTTATCGATGCTGATTTAACTTACCCAAGCGAGATGATACCAGTTTTGCTTAATCATTTGAAAAAAGAAAAATTGGATTGTGCGTGGGGTAACAGGTTTGGAAAAAAAAGAAACAAAATGAACCCCGTAAGAAAAATTGGAAATTTTATAATGAGTTCATTGGCATCAATAATATTTCTCTCACCAATTCATGACATTAATTCCGGAGAGAGAGTTTTTAGAAAAAAAATTTTAAATCAAATAGATTATAAATCCTTACCAAATGATTTGCATTTTATTACAGCCTTTACAAAAAGAATTGTCCTGAAGCACAAAAAATTCAAAGAGATACCGATAGACTACTACTATAGAAGTTATTTATTATATCATATTTTATAAAAAGCACAGAGCATTTCTTTTAATTTGGGTTTTACTTATTTATTTGTTTTTTGTATACTGCCCTAACAAAGATTACAGATTTACATTTCCATATTTACAAATGTTTTTATTTACATTTTCAGTTATTTTCTTTGATTTAACCAAACATTATAAAAAATTCTCTAAACTTCTGTACATTTTGTTAATTATTTTAATTGTTTCTCAGTTTTACCACTTTTATTCAATCTTCCCTACTTTTTATGAACCGACCGATGAAATAATTTCTGATATTTTCGAGCCAAATAGTAACATATTAATTGCAGCTTCATCCAACTATACATACGATTCTGTATTTGCTTTTACGTTAGCAAAACACGATAGAGATTTTAGAGTCAGATATTTCAGATACTGCTCAGCTACAAGTATAGATAGAATTAAAGATAATGGGATAAAATATGTCATAATTGCTGAACCACACCCAGAAACATATGATAAATTTGTCAATCTTATTTATAACAATAGCAATCTTTTTGAAAAAATTAAAGAATATAAATTTGATAGTCAAAAGTTTTTGGTTTTCGAATATAAAGATTTTCAATCGTCTCTAAAGAAGTGCAATTTCATTTGTTTGACAAACGAAACGATATGTACAGAATACGATAAACCGATAGAGGTGTTGTAATAAATTTATTTACGAATGACGCAATTTCAAATAAAAACAACAAAATAAGATGCCTATGTATTTAAAAAAGAAAGTTTCAGTTGTCATACCAGCTTACAATGAAGAAAGGGCTATTGGAAAAACAGTAAAAGATTTTTCTAAACCTTATGTTGATGAAATAATAGTTGTAGATAATAATTCTACTGATAGGACTGCTAAACTGGCAAAGAAAGCGGGAGCAAAAGTTATCCTCGAAAAAAAACAAGGCTATGGTTTCGCCATTCAAAGAGGCCTAAGAGAGGCCAGCGGAGACGTTATAATCATCACAGAAGCAGACCAAACCTTTCGAGGAAACGATATGAAAAAGTTGTTGGTTTTTATAGAAGATGCGGATATGGTTGTGGGGACAAGAACTTGTATGGAATTAGTTAGTAAAGATGCAAACATGGGTTTGTATTTAAGATTTGGAAATATTTTCATTGCGAAGGCTTTGGAGTTGTTTTATGGCGATGTTAGATTAACAGACGTTGGTTGCACTTTTAGGGCTATAAAAAGAGAGTCCTTGAAGAAGATCGTCAATAAATTCAGAGTTGGCGGTTCACACTTTTCTCCCGAAATGGTTCTAGAAGCTTTAAAGTCTGGTTTAAAAGTCGTTGAAGTTCCAGTTAATTACGGGAAAAGAGTGGGTAAGGGAAAAATAACTTCCGCAGGCAAGTGGAAAGCATTTAAAGTTGGTCTAAGGATGTTGTGGTTAATTTTCTCAAGAAAGTTTTCATGAGTACACTTCGAATGGCGAGGTAAATTCTGTACACATAATCTCACCGGTTGTACAAATGTAGTTGCAAATTTTATCAGTGGGGGTGTAATCCTTGAATCTGTAAACCTCTATTATGTCTTTTTCGAGGACCTTTTCTAGTCTATCTTCTATCTGTATGATATTATCGTATTCGGGCGTATCTTTGATCCCAATTACAAAGTAGGTGCCACTTTCTTTCAGAATATCAATTTTTTCTTCTCTTGTCTTATTCAAAAAATAACATGGCCTTAAAAAGACGACAGTTTTGTTTTGGTCCAAAGTCGCCATGGGGAACATAAAACTGGAGGAAAAGAGGGTATCATCTTTTTCTGTTAACAATGCGACATTTGCTCCATTTGGAAGGTTCGAGTAAACATATTCTACGACTTCCTGTACTGGGTACGTTGGAAAGAGGTAAGTTTTTATCAAGTAAAATGAGACGATCAACGAATACAATAAAATAAAGATTAGCATGATTTTTCTCTTACTTAGCCAGTATCCACAGACGATGTAAGACGGAAGCAAAAAGAATTGGATGAACCTCGGCTTGAAGACCATGAAAAAAATTACGATGAAACCGACCAAGAACCACACAAGAAATTCTTTCCGCATCTGCTTTTTCCCCTTGACATAAATTGTGAGGGAAAGGAACAAGACAAAGAAAATTGGCGATAATAATATTAACCTTTCCAATGGAGTTTCTGTCAAGAACCCGTATGCTTGGTAAACGAAAAGGCTCAATTCCAAACCACCTATCTTTAAAATGACCAAGGAATAAGGGATTAACAATATTGAAGAAGATAGGAAGAAAATTAGGATGTTCTTTAATTTATCTTTTTTTAGCAGGAACAATGCAAGTGTTGTGGGCAATAAAACTAAACCCGACCTGTCGCTCAAAACTGCCAAAGATGCCAATACTCCGGAAGCAAAAAAATATTTGGGTTTTTTATTTTTTTGTGCAATGAGGAAAGTTAACATACACAATAAACTGAAAAAAATTGCTGCGAAATCTTTCATCGCAAGTCTCATGTAAGATAGAGTTGTTGGGTTTAAGGAAAAGACTAGAACTGATATGAAAGCACTTTTCTTGCCAATAAATTTTGAAGAGAAGATATATAACACAACAAAGGATAAAATTCCGAAGATGAAGTTTGTAAACCTAGCAGCAAAGGAGCTGACGCCGAGAATTGAATATGACATCGAACCCGTTACAAGATGATACAAAGGAGGGTAAAACACTTGGAGTTTTGGATAGTGCACTAGATAGGAAAAAGAAAAGTCGTAAGCTTTGGTGAAAGAAAAATCCCTATTTTTTAGAATACTCGTTATCAAATCCCTGTAAAAAAGCGAGATGAGCATGTGAGTTCCGTCATCCGACATTATTGAAGGAGTGTCAATTATCGGTATTAAAACGAGAGAAAAAAGTGTGATATAGATTAAAAACAGTTTGTCATAATTCAACTTTTTCATAATTTCACAGACCGATAATAAAGTATTTTTATTCGACCTAAATTAAAGATTTTTTACATACGTTTAAAGTTGTTAAGAAAAAACTTAAAACTAAGAGGTTTAAAATAAATTGTTTTATTATTAATATAATTTTTATGAAGATCACATGTTTGATAACAGCATATAATGAAGCAAAATTCATTAAAGAGTGTCTCCAATCAACTATCGTTGCCAAACCAGATGAAATTATTGTCATTGACGATGGTTCAACTGATAATACTGTAGATATTGTTGAAAAAATAAAAATGGAATCAAAAATTCCAATAAAAATTGTTAAAATAGAAAGAAGTGGGCAAGATAAAGCAAGAAATATTGGACTTAAATATGTTACTGGTGATGTTGTATGTTTTTTGGATGCAGATATGATTATCGATAAGAACTATTTTAAAATGGTGAAGAAAGATATTCAAAAATACGATATGCTAGATTTGAATGAAATCCCAATAATAGTTAATTGGGTTTCCGAATACCTTGCCGCTATCAAAAAAACAACAAAAAGACCACTTCATGCAATGACGTATAAAACCAAACTATTAAAACTAGGATTTACTCATGGTTATTATCTTGATAGTATTCTCACAAAAAAACTTCTTGAAAAAGGTTATACCATAGGAATTTCAAATGCAACAGCTTATCATTATGTTCATAGCGATTGCAGATGGTTTTTAAATTTTGGTGTTCAAATGTTCAGGAACAGCAAAGAAAGGCGAGTAAAACTCAGAATAATGTATTCTCTTCTTTCTCTTACACCATTATTTCTTTTTTTTGCATCATATCGTTCGATTAAACTAAAGAACTTCAAAATTTTATTTTTCGAATGGGTAGCTAAAATTATAGAGTCTATCGGAATTATTTATGCATTTTGGAAAAGAGATATTTATCCGTGGTCTTAGGTGATAAAATGAAATTGGCGCTTTTATCTTTAGAAAAGACAGGAGGAGTACCGCCATTGAGCATAGCCTATATTGCATCTTATTTAAGAGAATATGGAGGTTACAATAACATTATTGTAATAGATAAAGAAGACCCTATTAAAAGGATTAAAAAAGAAAAACCAGACTTAGTTGGCATGTCGGTTGCTACTAATGAATTTTCGGAAGCGAATTTACTTGCATATAAAATAAAATCTAATTTCGACATACCGATAATTATTGGTGGGCATCACATATCAAATCTTCCTCATAAATTACCAAATCACATTGACATTGGGGTTATAGGCGAAGGTGAAGAAACTATGTTAGAACTAATACAGTTTTTTGAAAAATATGGTATGGAATGTAGCAAAATGAAAAAAATAGATGGTCTGGTTTTTCATGACGGTGAAAATATTTGCATTACAAATTCAAGAAAGCTTATAGAGCCACTCGACAAAATTCCTTATCCTGCTCGAGATTTGCTTAAGATGAAAGAGTATTATCTTAAATTAAGAAGAATACCAACACTTTCACAAGAAATTACTATTGGAACACATATAATAACATCCAGAGGTTGTCCATACAAATGTATTTTTTGTTCTGCATCATATTTTTGGCAAAATAGAATAAGATTTCATTCTGCTGAATATGTTGTTGGAGAAATTAAGCATTTAATAGAGAAATATAAAGTCGAATCAATAGGCATTTATGATGATTTGTTTGCTGTATCTAAACCAAGACTAAAAAGAATTGTTGAACTAATTAAAAAAGAAGGCATAGATGAAAAAATAAATTTTGGTTGTCAAGGCAGGGCTAATTTGTTTGACGAGGAGACTGCTTCACTTTTAAAAGAAATGAATGTAACTTCGATTGGGTTTGGGTTTGAGTCCGGATCAGAAAAAATTTTAAAATATTTGAAAGACGGCCAAGTTACGGTAGAGCAAAATAGAAGAGCTATAGAATTATGTAACAAATATGGTATCAAGGTTGGTGGTTTTTTTATTTTAGGTTCTCCAGGAGAGACTATAGAAGATATCAAACAAACTTATGAGTTTATTGTAAACAATAAACTTACTACTATGATGGCCTTTATTCTTACACCATTTCCTGGAACACCCTTATGGGAAATAGCAAAAAATGATAACATAGTCTCTGATAATATGGACTTTAGTAAATTCAGTTTTTTTGATTTTTCTCTTAAAACACCATTCCTTAATAAAAATATGACAAAAGAGGAATTTTTAAACTCAGATTATGTTAAAAGAATTATGTATCTTGATTCAAAACTGAATTATGAAAATGTTAAAATTCATTGGAGAGGTTTATTCTCTTTAAATTTGATAAAGAGGGCTATTAAAAATCCTGTAGAAACTGCTAGATATTTTAAAAACATTTTGAAATTTTAGTTTATTTTTTACCAATTCCTAATAGTTTACATCGCCCAATTAAAAAAGGTTTTGTAATTTTTTGGATTAAATATAAAATATTTTCCCCAATTTTCCTACCGATAAAATTATATCCTTTTATCATTGGCATAATTCTTTTAACTTTTATATTTCTAAAACCAGCGTCGGCTAACAATTGTCGCAAACTATAAACCGTAAAAGGATGTATATGTGTATAATCATCAAAGAAATACAAGTTAAATTGTTCAGTAACGAGGTATGCTTTCCCACCTTTTTTTAAAACACGAAAACATTCTTTTACGACTTTTAAAGCATCAGAAGGTAACATGTGCTCAATTAAAAAAGAACATAAAACTTCATTAAAGGAATTATTAGGAAATAACATTTTTCTTGCATCACATTGTATTACATTTAATCCTTTTTTTCTACACTCATCAACTTCCCATTTAGAAAGTGTGATACCAATCATTTTTTTATTCATAAGTTTTCCAGTTCCACAACCAACATCTAAACCAGTAAAATTATATCCGTTTTCCATTAGCCAAAATTTTTCCCCATTGGCAACCTTTGGTCGTTTCCAATATCCTTCGTCAAACATATTTAAATTACACTCATGTAAGTTTTCTATTTTTTCTACTTTTCTTTACAAACTATATTTTTTACGCTATCTTTAACTCTTTTTGAAATCATTGATATATTTATTTATTAAATTATAAATAATTTCAGCAACTATTTCTTTACTTCAATCCAAACTCTTATTTCTCCAAATCCACCAACCCAATAACACCAAATTCTTTCGCAAAGATGATAATTAAGATTTGCAAAAAAACTTAGAATGCTGTTAGCTAAACGACGAACAAAATTAGTTAGGTCAACATCCCTTATCCATCTTAATTCAATTTTCTTTAATTGAAAATTTGGATTTTCATTGCAAAATATTTTGAAGGCTTGGCAACAATAAGTTCTTTTGTGCCCTATAAGGTAGGAAGCATAGACAGAAAAATGTGGCACTTCACAATAAACCATTGCCTTATTTTTAGCTATTCTCAATATTTCATATAATACTTTTTCTGGTTCATTCAAATGTTCCAGAACATGTCTTATGTAAATTTTATCGAAGGAGTTATCTTTAAACGGATAAGGAATATTTTTTAAGTCGTAGATTACGTTGGGGCGTACCTTTTTGTTAACATCTACACCAACTGCATTTTTTATTTTATGAAATCCACACCCCAAATCTAACTTTATCATTTTACATAAACCCCAATTAATTTATCGCAGATATTTTCCCAGTCATATTTCTTCGTCGAAGCCTTAGCATTTCTATCGATGCTTTTTTGAAGCTTTTTATCTTTCAATATTTTTATTATCAGCTTACTTACCTTTTTATATTTGCTAAAATCCACTACGAAACCATTTTTTCCATTTGAAATTATTTCCTTCATACTCGGGATATTATTCACGACTACTGGCAAGCCAGAAGCCATCGCCTCCAAAACAGAAATTCCAAATCCTTCATAACTTGAAGATAAAAGGAAGATGTCTGACTTAGAAAGACATTTTTCAACCTTTTCATGTGGGACTGAACCAACGAATTCCATATTCCCTAAAACATCGAGTTCTTTAGCAAGTCTAATTAGCTTTTCTTTTTCACCCCAGTCGCTTCCAATAAGAAGAAGTTTTATGTCAGGAATTTTTTTCTTCAAATGGTAAAGCACATGCAAGATTCTATCCAATCTCTTATTTTTTGCCAATCTCCCAACGTAAATTAATGTTTTTCCATCGTTTTTTCTTTTAATTTTACTTAACCTCTCCCAATTTATGCCATAATTAACCAAAGAAATTCTGTTGGGATTTGAAATTTTTAAAAACAATTTTTTATCCTTTAAGCTATGGGCGATAATTTTATCAGCAAAGAGCAAGTCAAACCTTAAAATGGTATCAAAGTATAAGTTTTTAAAAAAGCTAGCATATCTTGTGTGAAATATTCCCCCATGAGTACTTATAAAAATTTTTTTCCCCATAAACAACTTTACGGATGGGATTAAGTCGCTTAAAAAACCAAATCCATGTACATGAATTATATCATATTTTAAGTTCAGAATTTTTTTTAAAACTTCAAAAGAGATATTATACCTAAAAATTCGATTAAAGGGAACTCTAAAAACCTCTATACCATCTACAACTTCGTGGTTTATTAACATCTTTTTTTCATTCGGAGTCTTGTTACTAGTTATTACAATAACATTATGCCCCATTTTTGTTAATCTCTTTGAGGTTTCAAGTACAAATGTTTCAACTCCTCCAACAACTGGGTAAAAGTTGTGGGTTAAATGCAAAATTCTCATAATTATACTTAAAAGATTAAAATTGAATTTATTTCTAGTGGGTATATGAAAATATGCATAATATGCAGTGCTGGCGGGCACCTTACCGAGGTTATGCGATTGAAAAAAATTTTTGACAAATATCCACATTTTTTTGTTACCTTTAAAAGGAAGGATATAGAAACAAGATTGTCAAGAAAAAAAATTTATTTTATAACTGATCCAAAAAGGAACCCATTTAAGCTTTTATATAATTTTTTTCAGTCTTTTAGCCTTTTTTTAAAAGAAAAACCGGATTTGATAATTTCAACAGGAGCAGGTGTAGTTATACCTTTTTGTTATATAGGAAAATTTTTTGGTTCAAAAATAATTTTCATCGAAACGCTAGCTGCAATTTTCAAACCATCCTTTTCCGGAAAGCTCATCTATCCAATAGCTGATTTGTTTATCGTTCAATGGAAGAAGCTATTAAAATTTTATCCAAAAGCAGTTTATGGTGGTACGTTGATATGATATTCGTTACCGTTGGAACTGACACGCATCCATTTAATAGATTGTTAGAGGAAATTGACATACTAATCGAAAAAGGAAAAATTAGAGAAAAAACAATTGCTCAAATCGGTTATTCTACCTATAAACCAAAATATTATAAATACTTCAAATTCACCTCTTTCAAAAAAATCTTAGAGTTAAACAAAAAAGCAAGGATAATAATTTCGCATGCTGGTGCAGGAAGCACAATAACCGCTCTAGAATACAACAAACCATTAATATTAGTTCCAAGGATGAAAAAATTTAATGAGCATACGGATGACCATCAAATCCAGATAGCCAAAGAATTGGAAAAGGAAAGAAGGGCAATAGCTGCATGTAATGTTAAAGGCCTTGAAATGGCAATCAAAAAAATTAGAGGGAAGGGGATTAAAAAAGCAAAAAGAAAACAATCTAGGATTATTAAAATAGTTTCAGACTATATTTCAAGTTTGAGTGGTAATTCATGAGAATAGCAATGGTATTGAGCAGGATTCACAGGTTTGGCTCTTCTAGATATGTGCTTGAGGTAGCCAAATATTTCAGCAAAAAAAACCATAATGTTCATCTCTTTGCAACTTCTTGCGACCCCTTGAGAGACCCGAGAGTAAAATTTCATAAAGTTCCCTATTTTGGAATAAATTTTTTGACAAGGGAAGCTTGCATAAGCTTGGTTCACACAATAAACATGCTAAGATGGAGCAAATTTTTTGATATTCGTTTAGCACAACCAACAAGGTATTTTTCTCCAAATGTATGTGAAATGCAATTCGTTTATAGGGAATATACAAAACAGATAAAAAAACTTAGTCTATTGAAAGAATTTGAAATCAGTTCAAGGCTAACACCCCTAATAGAAAAATATAATTTGAAAAAGGCAAAGGCAGTGATAACTATTTCGGAAAGTGTTAAGGAAGAAATTATACATAATTATCCTTTTGTCCCTAAAGATATGATTCATGTAATTTATAGTGGTGTTAATCTTGAGGAATTTCACCCCAAATATAGGAAATCTTCAATAAAAGAGATAAGGCAAATGTTTAACATAGGTATGGACGAGACACTACTTTTGTTTGTTGGTAATCCTTTCGGGAGGAAGGGGGTGGAACCATTAATAAAGGCTTTACCTCTTATTAAATCGAATAATTTCAAACTTTTAATTTCTGGAAAGGATGATCCTACACCATATCAAAAATTAGCAAAAAGATTGGGCGTTGCTGAAAAAATAAGGTGGAACATTGGCCTCATATATGATATTTACAAATTCTTTGCAGCAAGTGATGTTTTTATATTCCCGACGTTTTATGAACCATTTGGTTTAGTTATACTGGAAGCTATGGCCTCTGGCTTGCCGGTTGTAACCAGTAGATTAGCCGGAGCGGCCGAGTTAATAGAAGATGGAAAAGATGGATTTTTACTTGAAAATCCTACTGATTACAAAGAATTAGCAGAAAAACTTAATTATTTATTAGAAAAAGAAAGAGATAGAAAACTTATGGGTAAGAATGCTAGAAGAAAAGCAGAAAAACATTCTTGGAAGGAAACTGCGGAAGGAATGCTAAAAGTCTTTGAAGAAGTGACGAAATGAGGATATTGGATTTGGGTTGTGGAAAAAGAAAATATCAGAGTAAGAATCTGAAAGATGAAGTAATTGGTGTAGATGTAGATAAGAATAGCCAAGCTGATGTGATACACAATTTGGACAAATTTCCATACCCATTTCAAAACAATGAATTTGATTTGGTTTATGCCTCCCACATTTTAGAACATTTGGACAACCCTGTATTTTTTTTGAAGAAATCAGAAGAATAACTAAAGCTGGTGGAAAAATAATTGTCAAAACACCACACTTTTCCAGTTATTGGGCGTATGGGTTTCAACATAAAAGATACTATTCCGCCATAAATTTCAAACTACTATTAGAACAGTTCGAGATAAAAAAACTGAGGCTCAATTGGCTGATGAAGACGGAATCGTACAAAAGAGAATACAATACCATTTTCAAATTGATAGACAGAATCCTAAATTGGCTAGCAAACAAGAATATACATCTTTGCGAGAGGTTCTGGTGTTACTGGGTTGGAGGATTTGCTGAAATAGAGATAGAGGCGATAAAGATATGAAAAAATTAAGAATGTTAGAGGTGTTCGAAGAGGTCATAAAAATAGATGAAATAACTACTTATATCTTTAGCGATATTGTAAAAATTATGTTGACTATTTTTCAGAAAATCAAGATGTTATTTAGAGTAAATGAATTAAAAGTGATTTCATGAAACTTGCATTGGTATGCCTTGAACAGGATGCGGATGCACCACCACTAGGACTAGCTTACATAGCATCTTACCTACGAAAATACGGGAATTTTTATAACACCATCATTGTTGACAAAGAAGATATCATGGAACGCTTATGTATGGAGAAACCTGATGTTGTAGGTATAAGCGCAATGACACATGAATTCCCTCAAGCCAAAACTATAGGTATGCAGATAAAAAAAGAATTGAGCATACCAATCATACTTGGTGGCCATCATATAACATTAATGCCAAATCATTTTGAAAACTCTGGGTTCGATGTCGGTGTTCTTGGAGAAGGGGAACAAACAATGTTGGAACTAGTGAACAGTTTCGAAAAAACGGGTGGTTTTGCTACAAAATCTCTGAAGAAGATTAAAGGTATAATTTACAAGGAAGGTGGTTACATTAAAATGACAGAACCTAGGCGGTTTATTGAAAACTTGGACACAATTCCGTACCCTGCTCGTGATTTGTTGAAAATAAAAGAATATTACATAACATTGAAATCCATGACAAGTAAATTCGGCGCATACACAGATATGATTACCAGTAGGGGTTGCCCTTATAAGTGTGTATTTTGTTCTGCTTCAGCTTTTTGGAAAAGAGCACGATTTCATTCGGCAGAATATGTAGTCGGCGAAATGAAAGAAATCAAAGAGAAATATAGAGTGGATGGGCTTATAATACACGATGACTTATTTACAGCAGACAAAAAACGGGTGGAAAAGATAGTGGAGTTGATGAAAAAAGAAGGGCTCAAGGATAAATTATCTTTTTACGTTGCTGGTAGGGCAAATCTTACCGATGAACACATATGCAAACTTTTGAAAGAAATGAATGTGGCACAAGTTGGGCTTGGTCTGGAATCTGGCTCAGAAAAAATATTAAACTATCTGAAGAAGGGAACAGTCACAGTTGAACAAAACAGGAAAGCTTTGAAGTTATGCAAGCAGGCGGGGCTGCATACTTTTGGCTACTTTATCATCGGAAGCCCCGAAGAAACTGAAGAAGACTTAAAACAGACGTTGTCTTTTGTAAAAGATAAAAATCTGGATCAATTCAGCATATTTCACCTCACACCTTACCCTGGTACAGATCTGTGGGAAGAAGCAAAATCAATGGGTGTAGTTTCAGATTCACCCGATTTCGACATGACAAAGCTTTCTATGGCTGGTTTCAAAGCGGATGTAGTGATATCAAAACATCTCACACAAGAAGATTTGTGTAAGTGGTTTTACTTATTTCAAAAAGTAGTGAAGTTAAAATTAAAAAAAGGAATGTTAGGTTCTTTAAAAGACATACGACTTAGGCATATTAAATTCATGTTTTCCAAGAATTTTGTCCAAAAATTAAGATGGGCCCTATCAGAGGATAACCCAAATAGAAGTTTGAAGAAGTTATAAAATAAAATTTTAAGGTAGACTTTAAATTCATTAATTTAAAATATCTATCGTTATTATAACTAAAGTATGGTTACATGAAAATATTATTACTCAACCCACCATTTTTACCAAGATATTCACGTAGTTCTAGGTCTCCTGCAGTAACAAAAGGTGGAACAATTTACTATCCCATATGGCTAGCTTATACCACTGGTCTTTTGAAAAAGGAGGGATTTGATGTTAAATTAGTTGATGCACCTGCAAGAGGACTAAAACTGCAAGATGTTTTAGATTTTACCAAAAAATTTTCTCCAGATTTAATTGTAATGGATACGTCTACCCCAAGCATATTTAACGATGCGAAAGTTGCAGAGGCACTTAAAGGCGTGACCGATAGTTTTATAATTTTAGTAGGTACTCATCCGTCAGCTTTACCAGAAGAAACTTTAAAATTAAACAAAAAAATAGACGCAGTTGCCAGACATGAATACGATTATACTATTCTAGAACTCGCTAAAGTTCTCGAATCGGGTGGAGACTTGAGAAGAATTAAAGGTATAAGTTTTAGATATGGCAGAAAAATAGTTCATAACCCTAGTAGACCGTTCATTGAAGATTTGGATGTTTTGCCTTTTGTTTCAGAAATTTACAAAAAACATCTTCTCATAGAAGATTATTTTTATGCTGCTAACTTGTACCCCATGGTTACTATTATTTCTGGGCGAGGTTGTGTTTTCAGATGTTCTTTTTGTGTTTGGCCACAAGTATTTTCAGGTCATAAGTACAGATTTAGATCTGTAAAAAATATCGTTGATGAATTGGAATATATCAAAAACGAAATTCCTCAGACGAGAGAAATTTTCTTCGAGGATGACACGTTGACTGTTAACAAAAAGAGATGCCAAGAACTTTCAAAAGAAATAATAAAAAGAAAACTCGACATAACTTGGGCTTGCAATTCGAGGGCGGATGTCGATTTAGAAACTTTGAAATGGATGAAAAAAGCCGGTTGTAGGCTTTTGTGCGTCGGTTATGAGTCTGGCAACCAAGAAGTTTTGAATAAGATACATAAAGGAACAACTTTGGAAGGGATAAGACAATTTGCAAAAGACGCTAAGAAAGCTGGAATTATGGTTCATGGTTGTTTTATATTAGGTTTGCCTTATGATACAAAAGAAACTATTAGTCAAACTATTGAATTTGCTAAAGAGCTTGACCCGGATACCGCACAATTTTATCCGGTGATGGTATACCCTGGAACAGAAGCTTATGAATGGGCTAAACAGAACGGCTATTTGATGACAGAAGATTATTCAAGATGGCTTACTCCAGAAGGTTGGCATAATTGTATGATTTCAAGGCCAAGTTTAACTAATAAAGAATTAGTTGAAGTATGTGATAAAGCAAGAATAGAATTTTACATGAGGCCCAAATATTTCCTCAAAAGATTAAATCTCATGATAAGAAGTTGGGGCGAAACTAAGAGGACGATTAGATCGGGAAGAACTTTCTTTAAATACCTATTCAAAACATTGGCTGGTAAAATATGGAGAAGATAAAAGTTTCAGTAATAGTTCCTGTATATAATTCTGAGAAGACTATAGGAAAATGTTTATCAAGCTTAATCGCCCAAAATTATCCAAGAAATAAATATGAAATAATTGTTGTCGACGACGGCTCTACTGACGAAACTGCAGAAATAGCTTCTAAATTCAAAAAGGTTAAGTTAATTAAACAAATACACAGAGGCCCAGCAGCAGCCAGAAACTTAGGTGTGAAGAAGTCTAAAGGAGATATGGTTTTGTTTACAGACGCAGACTGCGTTACACCGAAGAATTGGATAAGAAATATGATAGGACCATTCGAGGATAAAAAAATTGTTGGTGTTGCCGGAACTTACAAGACACTGAATAAAAAAAGTTCGATAGCTAGATTTGCTGGTTATGAAATTGAAGAAAGGCACAAAACACTTAGTAAAAAAAGATTCGTAGATTTTATAGGAACCTTTTCAGCTGCCTACAGAAAAAATGTTTTTTCTAGATTTGGAGGGTTTGATACTTCTTTTACTACCTCATCAGGCGAAGATCCCGAGTTATCTTTCAGAATAAATAAAGCAGGTCTTAAAATGATTTTTCAACCCAAAGCATTTGTTTACCATTTACATCCAAGTTCACTTTGGGAATTTCTAAAACAAAAATTTTGGAGAGGATTTTGGAGAGTTTTCACTTACGAAAAACATAGAGATAAGATGTTTAGACACTCATATACACCCAAATCTCTTTTTGTTGAAGAAACATTGACGGGGATTACATCAGTGTTATTATTTTTTAGTTTTCTCAATTTTCTCCCCATTTACTATGGATTAACATTTTTTATCATTATCTTTTTACTTACTTTACCTTTTGCTCTAAAACTTTTTTTGAAAGATAATGTTGTTGGTTTGTTTTCTCCTTGGATAATAATTTTAAGAAACTTTTTTACAGGACTTGGAATATTTTGTGGATTTTTAAATGTCTTATGCAAAAAATTAAAGTGATTATATGCGCATCGGAGAAAAACTAATCTCTAATACCACATATTTATTTTTGGACTGGTTCGCAGTTTCCACATTGTCATTTCTTTTCTGGTTTGCATTAGGAAAAACCTTACAAAAATCAGAACTGGGCATAGTTTCGACTTCAATTTATTTTGCAATTTTAGTTAGTTCCTTTGTCAGCTTAGGTATAAATATTGCCTTACAAAAACTAATACCCGAAATAAAGAAAAAGAAGGGACCTAAAGTTCTACCTTCTATTGTTAAACTTTCTATAAAACCATTAATCGTTTCACTAATTTTTACATCAATAGTTTTAATTGTCTTTTCATCTTTATTTTCAAATTTTCTTAAACTTCCCGAAAGTATAATTTTAATATGTGCTTTATCTATAGTTGGCATCTCTTTTTTCGCATTTTTCGGTTCTATTTTATATGGACTTCAAAAAATGAAAAGATTCTTTTTGACCGACTTTTTTCAAATACTAATTAGATTAGCCCTTTCTATAATTATGATATTTATAGGATTCAGCTATTTTGGCCCCCTTGTTGCATTTTGTCTTGGTTTGTTAATCGCTTCTTTTTTCAGAATCGATTTGAATTATTTTAGAAATAATAATATTTCATTCTCTTACAAAAAACTTTTTGACTACGCCTTTCCAGCATTAATTTCAACATTAGCAGCATCTTCGATTATTTATACTCAACCTGTTATTTTAACAGCAATAAGAAATGTAGAAGTAACTGGCATTTTTACCATAGCATTTGTTATTAGCTCACCGATACTTGTTTTGGTGACCGTGTTAACATCAGCCTTGTTTCCAATCATTTCTGAATTATCAGCCGATCATCGAATGAAAGATAGACAAAGCTATCTTATAGCAATAGTTCTAAGGTACGCTTTATTTTTAATTCTTCCCGTATCAATCTTGTTAATCGTTTTTTCAAAATACGCTGTTTTGCTCTTTTCTAGCGCAGAGTATTTAGAGTCTACTTTGTATTTTCCATTTTTAGTTCCAGCGGCAATGTTAAATGGGATTGGTGGTATTTTCACTTCTAACTTATACGCAATAGGCAGGCCAAAGACACAAAGAAATATAATGGTATTTACCGCATTATTCTTTCTATCAGTCTCCATCCCATTAACAAGTTATTTTCCAAAAGCATTTGGACTTTGTTTAACGTACCTTATAACAATGTTAATCTACTTTATGTTGAGTTTCGTCTGTATTAGAAAATATTTGAAAATTAAGTTTTTTATGGGCGATGCTTTAAGAGTTTTATTTTCCGCTTTATTAGTTCTGCTCATTCTTTTTATCCTATCTAATTTTGTCCAAACCATTTTGGCAGCTGTTTTAATTTTGATACCAACTGTTTTGTTTTATTTATTCTTCTTATTCTTTATCAAATTTTACAGAGTTGAGGATGTAAGAATATTAGAATTTTTTGGAAAAAGAATACCTGTAATCGGAAAGTATTTCTTAACTATAGCTGATTTTATTAAAAAAAGATTAAAATAGAAAAAACCATCTGTATACAAATTAAAATTATTGCAATTTGTTTTTCGGAAAGCCTACCCAAATTCATTGCAACATGAGTTAGAGAATATATATTCTTACCGTATTTAGATTTAATTGAACCATCTTTCTGCAATACCCCCAAATCAGAAGCAAACCCTTTCATTTTCATCAACGAGTAAAACTTTAGAATTCCTTGAATGATAAACGGCGTCATGACAATTATGCCAGCCCTTTCTATATTTCCAACTATCACGCCAGCCGCAACTATCGAGCCAAGCAAATAAGTTAAGCTATCTCCAGGCAAGATTTTTGCTGGATACCAATTATATCTTAAGAACGCAAGCAATGACACAAAAGACACGAGAAATATTACGGCAGCGATTTCTATCCCGCTCAATAGTGCGAATAGCCCCAAACTTAAGGTGTAAACAACTCCCAATCCCGATTCCAATCCATTAAACCCACCAAGCATGTTAATCATATTCGAAGCTCCGAAAACTCCAATTGGAATTAAAAAAAGTGGGTAAAAAATGCCAAAATTGACATTTCCGATAAAAGGCACTGCCATTGTTGTTTCGCCAGCATTAAGTACCATAAGGGGCACGGCAGCCGGCACTACCAAGAAAGGTTTAATCCACTGCGGCAAGCCAATTTTTACATTTCTTCCTTCCATAGTCTTTACGGGCATAGACCTTACATTTATATCGTCAATTAGGCCTACAAAAGTTACAATTAGAATAGTCGATATGACTCCAAGCAAGTAGATCGATACTGCTTGTGCTCCGTAAACAAAAGTTTGAATGCCGACATAAGTTAAAAGGCCAGCAATAATTCCAGCTGCAGCACTACTACCTCCCCCAGCAGGTAATAAAGGTTTATTTTTCTTATGCAGGTCACGACCCCTTATTCCAGCGCACCATAAAAATCGAATAGCTTGTGGAGTAATAATGAATGTTGTAAAGAAAGAAGCAACCATTGAAATCAGCAGAGCTTTCATAAAACATCAACACTTTTTATTCTTTTTACTCAATTATAATTCTTATATTTTATGAATGATTGATAAGTTTTTTTAACTATACATATTTATAAACATTTACCAAGAAGTTGAAGCTGATGAAAAAATTAGCTTTTTTATTGATTTTATTTTTAACCATTTTACTTAGAATTCAATATCTTGATAAAGCTTTAATGGCCGATGAAACGGGATTTTTTGAAGCAGCCGAAAATATAAATTTACAAGGTACGCCAATATTTTGTAATTACTGTTTAACAGAAGACCCGGGTATACCTAAACTCTTAAAAATTCACAATGTTCATACACCACTCTTTTTGGTTTACCTTGCCGGAGTTGTCCATCTTTTTCATTTAAATGAATTTTTTATAAGATTTTCTATCACTATTTTTTCCATAGCTAGTGTTTTGTTAATCTATTTTATAGGTAAGATGCTTGGTGGACAAAAAGTTGGCTTAGTTTCTATGTTTTTACTTGCTATAAGTGCTCTTCACGTTGAATATTCTCAAATGGTTGACATAGATGGTTCTCTCTTTACATTTTTCATACTCTTAACAATTTTTTCTTTTTTTAAGTGGCAAAAGTTAAAGAACACTAAATATCTTATCCTTTTTATCTCATCATTTGTAACATCATTACTTACAAAAGAAATCACCATCTTTCTATTTCCAGTGCTATTCTTCTACTTCTTAAAAGAAAAGAAGACTTTTACATTTTTTAAAATTTCAATCATAACTCTCGTCGTTTCACTTACCTTTCTATTTCTTTTCAATATTTTACTTTCCACCAATTTTTTTGAGGGTATATTAAGCTTTTCAACTAACTTCATTATTCATAGATTTCGAACAAATCTTTGGAATAGAGTTTACCAATTCTTGGGCATAACAACTTGGAAATTCACACCCCCTCTACTTCTTCTTATAATTCCTTCTATATTTTATAATTGGAAAAAAGCAAGTCAGTTTTACAAATTTCTTATCTACTTCTTGTTATCTTTTTCGATATTTTATACTTTGATTTTGGGTGTAACAAGATATTTTGTCCCCATAGTCCCCATAATTTGTTTACTTTTAGCCAACTATATAACAAACTATAAAATTCGATACACACAAAAAACATTTTTGATAATATCAATTACAGCAGTATTGTGCTTTACTGTTTTCTATTTTTTTAGAATAAGGACAGATGTACTGTTTCTAAACAATATAAAAAATAATTTTTGGTTTATATCAATCCCATTTTGGTTATGTGTGATTCCCATAAGTCTTCAATTTACAAAACATAGAAACATAGGGTTTGTTATTTTGATCGGTATGCTTATAGGTTACAACATATTCTTTGCTCAAGAGACTATCAATCCTTTAATCACCCCAGACTTTAATAAAGCAGTCAAAGATGCGGTAAAGTTTATAGAAAATTCTTCAATAGAAGGTCCCGTTGTCACTATGCATGATATATCTTTTTACTCTAAAAAGGATTTCTACTACATAGAATTTCTATTTACAGCCGAAGAACTTGACTCTTTGATAAAAGAAGGTAAAATAGAATATGTGATATACAGAACTAATAGTTTAGTCATACAACCTTCTATTAATCAATATCTAGAGAGCAATTGTAAAATAGTTGGAAATAGTTTTTCAAAAAACGTGGAAATATTTAGAGCATATAAGTGTTAACTAGAGAAGTTACCATAACAAAAAAATATTTTTGAAGCAACCCGTATAAGATTTAATAAATAAAGATTGTTATCTTATATATTATGAAAATAGCCCTAGTCAATCCGGGGAAATTTGACAGTTTTCAACCACCTTTATCTTTGGCGTATTTAGCATCTTATTTGCGAAAATACGATGAGAAAAAACACGAAATAAAAATAATAGATGAAAATGCAGGAGACGATGTGAAAAAGGAGCTAGAAAAATTTTCTCCCTATGTAGTTGGAATTACTGCGAATACCCATCAGATATCTAGAGCAATGGAGATTATAGACTTTATTAATGAACAAATTAACGTTCCTGTTATTCTTGGTGGTGTGCATGTTTCAGCACTTCCAAAAAGAACCATAAAAGAAAGTAAGTTTGATGTTGGCGTTATCGGTGAAGGCGAAATTAGTTTTTTTGAATTGATTCAACTTTTGAAAAAAGGAAAATTTAAACTCAAAGATTTGAAAAAAGTAAAGGGAATTGCCTTCAGAAATAATGGAAAAGTTACAATAACAGAGCCAAGACCTTTAATAGAAGATCTTGATACTATACCCTTTCCAGCTAGAGATTTGTTAAATATGAGGTATTACCTTAACTGTAAAACTCTTATAGGTGGTGAAGAGAAGAGAGTCGTACATATGATAACTGCTAGAGGCTGTCCTTACGATTGCACATTTTGTTGTAGGTTTGGTAGACTTGGAAGAAAAGTTAGGATACACTCATCTGAGTATGTTATTAAAGAGATAGAGGAATCAATAAAAAAATTCAACATCGGAGGTATATGTTTTTTTGATGATATTTTTATTATCGATAAGGAAAGGGTTAAAAAAATTTGTCAATTTCTAATAGACAGCGGTTACAACAAAAAAATTACTTGGGCGGTCCAAATGAGAGCAAATTTAATTTCTCAAAAAGATTTGGAATTTTTGAAACTGATGAGAAGGGCTGGTTGTGTTGAAGTGGGGTTTGGTTTTGAATCCGGTTCCCCTAGAATGTTAGCTTTTTTAAAGAAAAGTACAGTAACGATCGAGCAAAACCATCATGCAATAAAATTATGTAAGAAAGCGGGTATGAAAATTTATGCTAATTTTATGATTGGCACCATTGGTGAAACCATTGAAGATATTCAGATGACGAAAAAATTTATTTTTGATCATATCGGGAGTATAGTAAACCTTGCAGTTCATTTAACAACACCATACCCTGGCAGTGATTTATGGGACATATATGAAAAAAAAAGGATTGCTTAAAAACTTAAAATGGGAGGACTATTTGGTGGATAGTTTTACATCGTTTAAAAAACCCCTTTGTTTTTCTCTGGAGGGACTTTCAAAAAACGATCTATTGAATCTTCATAGAGAATTAATTTCACTGGGTATTCAAAGATATTCCATAAAGGTAAAAATTAAAAAAGTTTTAAGAAACCCAATTAAATTTTTGGTCTTGGCTCGTCCCTATATATCACTTAAAATTAAGTCATTGTTTAGAGAAAAATTCTAGTTTAATCTATGTTACCAATAATTAATTTTATAAAGTATAGTTCCGTCACACCCACCAACTTGTTTGCACTGCTCTATTGAAGGACCATTTTCAAATATCTTTTCAAAATATTCTGGGTGATTCTCTAGAAATTCGACAAAACTAATGGGATACTTTTCACTAAGTTTTTGGTCTGTATAACTGATACTGAATTTTTGAATAAAAATATGAGTAACTCCTTGTTCTTTCATTATCGGAAAAGCCAAAGTCAAATTTCTACCTATAACAAGATCAGCAGTTCCACCACCAACATTTCTTTGACAATTATATACTGTAGCACCTGCCCAAACAACATTACCAAGTCTAACATTCTTATCGACATTTTCCCTTATCCAATCGCACGCTTCGAAAAATAAAGGAGAGAACATTTTTACTTGTTTCATTACATCCAACTTTTCGTTAAGATTCTGAAAACTATAGAATAGTACAAATATTATTACGATTACCGCCAAATATTTCTGGTACCCCTTGATGAAATCATAAATTAAAGTAAAATAATTTCCAGCAACTATTGCGATAAGCGGTGCCCACCCCAACAAGTATCTAGACAAATTTTCAGCTCTGCCCTCCCAATGTTTATAAACTATAAAAAGAAGACAAGCGATTGAAACTAAAAGTATTATGTCGCTTCTTCTATTTTTCCATAATAAGATACACAAACCACCTAAAAATCCAAAAACTACAAACCATACATTCCCGTAAACAAAGGTAAGATAATTCATTATCCCCATTTTAAGAATATTTTGTTCTGTGCCAACTTGCTCTGCCACACCTTCATATTCAAATTGTTGTTTAGGCATAAGATACACATCACAACCTTCTGTGCTGAAGAAAGGAAATATCGGAAGATTACAAGAGGGGTTTCCATAATAAAAATAACCCCTTATAAAGAATGGTATTATAAACAACCCCATGAACAAGCCCAAAATAATATAATTTTTAAATACTTTGATTAAATTTTCTCGTCTGTAAAGTTGATACAAGAAACAGAAAGCTATAACGGGGAAAAGCGCAAAGGCGGGTGATTTTGTTAGGAATGCAAGCCCGCCAAATAAACCAGAAACAATCCAATATTTTTTCTTGTTTTCTTCTATCGCTAAGATGAGAGTTAATATGGCTGTAGCAAAATAAAGTGTGAGCAAGGCATCTGTATAATACAAAACGGAATACGTGGAAATAGCTGGTATAGAAACTGTTATAATAGAAGCAATTAAAGCAACTTTTATGTCGTATATTTTTTTTGTCAAGACAAATACAGCAAGGCCAGTAATTAACGATCCAACAAGTGGGGGTAGAAATTTTAATATTGCCTCATGATGTCCAAGGATAAAAATAAAACTACCTCCCAATAAATTCCATAAGGGTGGTCTTGAGAAACTTCTTTTTTCTAAGGGCGTATCCCCAAATGGGGTCCATACAGGATATTCCAATTCTTCAGCCATCCATTGCGAGTATCTTGCATGGGTTCCTTCATCACCAAAAACTATATGCGAATTTAGAGTAACTTGTAATTCGAGGAATAAAGCAACGCACAAAAAGGCGATAAGGACAATTATTTCAGGGTGTTTTATTTCTATAGTTATTTCCTTTTCTTCCATCGAATATCACTTTTCAATAGTTTTTTATTTGTATAAATAATTAAAGTATTTGACATAAATTACTCAAGTGTGGATATATGAAAGTATTATTACTTAACCCCCCATGTAAATTTAAGGCTAGTAGACAGGTAACTGATGAAACTAGAAAGAAAATACGTAAGGCGTTAATGAACAAAGATCCTGAAAACCTATCTAGAATATTTACTGAAGACCATAAACAAATATTATTTGGTAGTATTCTTGGTGATGCTAGTCTAACTAAATGTAAGGTAAATTATTTTTTTGAAGAGGTACACTCTATTAAACAAAAAGATTATCTCATATGGAAAAACAAATATCTTAAAATATTCCATGGAAAATTACGAGATAAATTGTGTGAGAACTCTAAATTAAACAAAATTTATAGACAAATTCGATTATCAACATCTGCAATTCCAACAATAACAGAATATTATAGACTTTTTTACAAAAACAATAAAAAAACAATTTCTAGAGAAATTTTAGATCAGCTTAATGAATTGGGATTGACGATTTGGTATTTGGATGATGGTAGTGTCAGGTTAGTAGACAACTTGATAACTTTCTCTACGGACAGTTATAGTTATAACGAGCATTTTTTAATTTCGAGTTGGTTTAGACGAAAGTTTGGTATTTTTCCAAGAATTTATAGAAGAAGGGGAAAATATTATCTTACTTTTGGTCGTAAGGATTCTAACACCCTTCTGCTTATTTTTAGGAGAGTTTTTAAATCATATAACGTTCCTAGTTGTATGTGGTATAAACTGGGGTATCTCTGGAAAGGAAATAGAGAAAAAATTAAACAAGCTCATGAAAAAAAGAATAACTACAAAAGGAAATGGAGGAAAAAAAGGAGTGAAATTAAACGAAAGAAAATGTTGTTGAGACTCAAAAATATTGCTAAACAAATTAGAAACTTATACTGGAAAGAAGGTTTGTCTCTTTCTCAAACTGCTAATAAATTAGGGTATAGTGAGAGTTATATATTTAAAATGATGAAAAATTTTAGCATTCGACGAAGAACGCGAAGTGAAGCTTGCTCAGGAGAGAGAAATGGTTTTTATGGTCGTCATCACTCCAAAGAAAGTATAGAAAAGATGTTAAAAAATAAAAGTTTGAGAGGTTTTGGATGTGAGAGTTCTTTTATTAAATCCACCATTTAAATTTAAAATTAGTCGTAGTAGTCGTTGGCCCGAACATACTAAGTCGGGAACATTATACTATTGTTTTTGGCTCGCTTACGCAACTGGAGTCTTGATGCAAACAAAACATAAACCAATTCTCATAGACGCTATAGCAAAGGATTGGAACTTTTCTGAAACCATAGACGAGGTAGTTAAGTTTAATCCAAATTTGTTGGTAGTAGAAACTTCCACGCCTAGTATAAAAAATGATGTAAATTTTGTCGAGGAATTGAAAAAAAATTGCGATGCGAAGGTCGTCTTGACAGGACCGCATGTTTCTGTATTGCCAGAGAAAACGCTTAGAATGTCGGACTCAATTGATTTTATCGCAAGGAAGGAATACGACTATACTATTCCCGATTTGGCCGATGCTTTAGAAAAGAAAAAAGATTTGAGAAAAGTTCTTGGCATTTCCTATAGGACAGGTAAAAATATAATTCATAACGAAGATAGACCATTAATAAAAGATTTGGACATCTTGCCCTTTGTCTCAAAAGTTTATAAGAAATTTTTAAACGTTCGCGACTACCGCTACGCATTAGCTAGACACCCGATGATACAGATATGGTCTTCGCGTGGCTGCCCAAACAGATGCACCTTTTGCTTATTACCACAGACTTTGATGGACCGTTTGTTCAGAGCAAGAAGCCCTGAAAATTTTGTCGAAGAACTTGAATGGATTTCTGAGAATTTACCAGAGATAAAGGAAATTTTCGTCGAAGACGACACCTTTACGATCGATAAAGAAAGAGTTTTGAAAATATGCGATTTAATAGAAAAAAAGAATTTAGATATAGTATGGTCTGTCAATGCTAGGGCCGACGTTCCCTACGATGTTCTCAAAAGAATGAAAGAGACTGGTT
>Ga0315312_1000366_pt1 | contig 59780 bp, 66 predicted proteins | sample TDP7_MG_FD_203629 | JGI IMG/M metagenome (GOLD analysis project Ga0315312, IMG submission 203629) | Freshwater sediment microbial communities from Lake Towuti, South Sulawesi, Indonesia - TDP7 | ecosystem: Environmental > Aquatic > Freshwater > Lake > Sediment | place: Indonesia: South Sulawesi... | reverse complement strand
TCGGGGGTAAGGTTTTAGCGGTTTAAATCCAACTTCTTTGATTTATGGATTAAATTTGGTAAGATTAGAGAGAAAGTTTGAAATCGTGTAATACAAGCGCCAACAACATTTTTTATCGAGAGACCGAGATGCATCAAAAACACGTAATAATAAAATTCGTGTTTTTTGTTAATAGAATTTCAAATTTCAATTCTTCCCAAAAACCCTTGACTTTCGTTTGACAATTTGCTATAATTGTATTGTTATAAAGTTCTTTGAAAAACGAGGTTCAGAACTATGAGGCGAGCGTTTTGGACGTCCCTAAAAGAGGGGTTTCTAAAATGCTCGTCTCATAAGGAGATAAGCCGTTAGCCCGAACGAATCGGGTAAATAAAATATAAAGGAGGTGTGACGATGACGACACAATCGATCACGTCAGGACAGACAAAGCAGTACAAGAGATTTGTCGAGGACGCCGCCGACAAGGCACTGGCCGAAGTCGGTCTCGACAAGGATGGGCTTCAAAAGCTCATCGAGAATGGCGACGAGTTCCAGGCAGATATTGTGGCTTCCATTAAGAAGCACTCGATATCTAACCAGTTCGCAGACGAGGAAGTGAAGTCCAACTACGGATACCTGTCGGGCTACAAGCCCAAAGGCATCACCGAGCAGACCAACATTCTGCGTCAACTCTTACCTGGTATCGGCTTCGCCGATGAGAAGCTCGCCGAGCAACCGCTTCCGCCGAATGCTGAAGGATGGTTTGCTATCCCCAGATGGCAGTCGGTCGCCAAGACCTACGGTGAAGCAGTGCAGAAGGTGCTCGACCTGATCAAAAAGCAACGCGAGGGTAAATTCTATAACTGGCGCGAAGGCAAACTCGGAAAGCAGTATCTCCGACAGCACGAGCGCACAGCAAAGAAGCTCGAAACGCTGGGTGAACAGCAGAAGGGCTACGACATTCTGGTCGTGGCAGCTCAGTTCGGTCTGAGGCATAGGGGTCGCAGTGTCCGTCGAGCTCGTGAGGTCTTCACGGCCAATGAGTTCGGACTCGGCGCATTCGAAATCGGTTGTATGCTTCTGACACATCCCGAACGACTCCAGCATTATGACGATCTCTGGATTGACTGTGCTGGCGACGAATACGCTCCTGGTGCTGATGGCGGCTTCTCGAGCGCGCCCTGCTTCGGCTTCAGCGGGGGCAGGGTCAGGTTCGGCGCGCACTGGTTCGGCAGTGCCCGCGGGAGCGATGGCTCGGCTTCTGGCTTTCTCCCGCAGTAAGTAGAACCTCGAAGACTTGGACACTTGGACTTCTTGATACTTTGAAGCCTTGCGTCCGCCACAAAAATGGGGTTATTCACTTCTTAGTGGATAACCCCTATTTTCTTTTTTAAATAACGTATTCCAAATCAAACTTTCTTTTGCTATACTATAAATGAGCTTAGGCTAATGAACAGCAGTTCACGGATTGCTGTCGCCGAACTCTCTCTTTAGGAGAAAAACAACCAGAGTCTTAGCGATTACGGTTTCTAAGAGCGTGTTGTGCTGAGGAGATACTGCTTGCTCCTGCTCAGGGCAGGTCTTTCTGATATTATGCCAGGAGGTGCTGCCGAATAAAATACAAGACCAAAAAGATATAAGCCTTTAGGCAGTAAACTTCACGGTCTAGTGACACGGACGAGCGGGGGCAATTTAACCTGATGCTGATGGCGACTTCTCGAACGCGCCCTACTTCAACTTCAACGAGGGCAAGGTCAAGTTCGACACGAACTGGTTCGACAATGCGAACTCCAACTATGGCTCGGCGTCTGCGTCTCATTTGTCTCATTTTAACTTAAAATAGCCCCGACCGAGACACCTCGGCAGGGCACTGGAAAAGAAGCGAAAAATACCTTAAAATATCATCAGTGGGTCGGTTCTAGACCGACACACACCGCGGACAATTTTCAAATTGGAAGAGAAAAAAGAAGAGACTTTGCCTCGAGAAGAAACAAAAATTCTAAGCTCGGTTGAACTCTAAAGAGAAATGGAAAAAATAGTTGAGAAAAAATTAGGCGAGATTTTTCTGGTTGAATTTTTGCTAAAACTTTTAAATTTAATAAGCTGGTCAATCTTTGCTGGCATTTTAATCTTTGCCGGAAGCCAAATATCAAGCCTCGGCATTAAATTGGTAAAAAAATGATAAAAATAAATAAAAAATTCCTTTTAGGAATTCCAATAGCCGTAATATCTTTGGAGATTTATTTAGGAATAATCCTGGGATATTTTTTTGGAAAGTTTTTTGCTGGGAAACAAGATGGCAGGCAGAGAATAAAATCAATTATTTTTAATATTGGAAATTATAAATTACATTTACATCATTGGTTAATATCTCTGGCGATTTTAATTTCTGCCTTTTTCCATAATTTTTTCCCTTTCTTCTCTCAATTATTTTTTGGAATTTTAGGAGGTTTGATTTTGCAAGATCTTTACTTAGATTCTAATTGGTATAGAGTTTTGATTAAGAAAAATTAAATTTAAAACTTTTCACCTTTTGGTGAACTTTTCTTTCTCTTCTCTATCTCTGATTATTTTCTTAAACTGTCTGGTACTGGAATTCCCAACCTAGCCAAATTTCTAAAAACCGAAGCCAAAAGAGCAAGAATGACTAAAATAAAAGCTGCCTGGATAAGAAAACCCACGTTTGGCAGAGCTTGGCCAACAACTTGCAAAATGGCAAAGCCAAAGACATAAGCCAAAACTGGTGCTTTCATAAAGTTAGCCAATTTTCCCCATTGAAATTCTTTCTTAATCAGGGCTAAAATTATTCCCAAAACAACATCAATTGCTATCAGAGTGACAATTACTTGAATCTGCCAGGTACCGAAAAGAGTAGTTATATCAGTCATTTTTATCTCATTTTTTTATTTTTCCCTTCGACCAAAAGGGAATATTTTTTTATTATAAAATAACTTCTGAAACTTTCCAGTCAAGGCTGTGGAAAACTCTAAAAATTGGTATAATTAAAACATGACTTTGATTGATTCTTTAATTGAAGAAGGCTGGTTAAAAACCCAAAGAATTATTGGAGCCTTTAGAAAAATTAAAAGAATAGATTTTTTACCAGAAGATATTAAAGATTTGGCTGAGTTAAATGAGGCCTTGCCAATAGGTTTTGGTCAGACAATTTCTCAACCTCTAGTAGTTGCCTTCATGATTGAATTACTGAATCCCAAGCCAGGGGAAAAAATTTTGGATGTTGGTTCTGGTTCCGGTTGGACAACGGCACTTTTAGCAGAAATAGTTGGCGAGAAAGGAAAAGTAATTGCCATCGAAATAATTCCGGAATTAATGGAATTTGGAAAGAAAAATGTTGAAAAATATAATTTTATCGAGAAGGGAGTTGTTGAATTTATTTGTGCTGATGGTTCAAAAGGCTATCCTAAGGCGGCCTCTCGCCCTGAGCTTGCCGAATGGTTCGACAAGATCTTAGCTTCAGCTTCAGCCAGAGAAATTCCAAAAGCCTGGAAAGAACAGTTGAAAATTGGTGGCAGAATTGTTACTCCGATCGGCACTTCAATCTGGCTTTTTGTCAAAAAATCTGAAAAAGAATTTGAGGAAATTGAATATCCGGGTTTTGTCTTTGTTCCTTTGATTGAAAAATAATTTATCCTCTTATTCGCGCGAATAAGAGAATATCCACCTAAATATGGAAAAGAAGAAATTGTTTTTCATTTTGTTATTAGTTATCTGTTTATTGCTGTTTTTTATTTGGCAAGGGATTTATTTGCCAAAAAATCCATTGGGGAAAGAAAAAATATTTACAATTGAAAAAGGACAAGGTTTTTTTAAAATTTCAAATAGTTTAGAGAGAGAAGGACTAATTAGAAATCGATTTTATTTTAATCTATATTTAGTTTTAACTGGAAATTATAAAAGGCTCCAGCCGGGGAATTATTTACTTTCACCCTCAATGAAAATTCCCGAAATCGCGAAAAAATTTGTCTTAGGTGATGTAATAAAGGGGAAAATTACTATTATCGAAGGTTGGAACTTAAAAGAAATTGCACAATATTTAGGAGAAAGAGGATTTTCGCAAGAAGAATTTTTCGAATTAGTAAAAAAAGACTTTTCAGGAGAATTCAACTTCCTAAAAGATAAGCCCCAGGGTTTAGATCTAGAAGGTTATTTATTTCCCGACACTTATGAAATAGGAAAAAGAGAGAGTCTTGAAGAAATTGTTAGAAAAATGCTTAAAAATTCTGATAAGAAATTGAATTTAGAGTTGAGAGAAGAAATTAATCGCCAAGGAAAAACAATTTTTGAAATAGTAACTATGGCTTCAATGATTGAAAAAGAGGTTAAAATTTTTGAAGATAAAAAATTGGTTTCTGGAATTTTGTGGAAGAGATTGGAAAATGGAATTCCTTTGCAGATCGATGCAACTATAACCTACATTACTGGAAAGAAGACAACTGAGATTCCCTTAGAAGATCTTCAAATTGATTCTCCTTATAATACTTATAAATATAAAGGTCTTCCCTTAGGTCCAATTTCTAATCCCGGTCTTGACTCAATTTTGGCGGGGATATATCCTGAAGAAAGCGAATATCTCTATTATCTTTCTACGCCTGAGGGCAAAACCATTTTCAGCAAAACCTTAGAAGAACACAACCTTGCCAAAGCAAAATATTTGAAATAATTATTAAATTATTATATTGTTTAATTGTAACTTATGGAAAAAATTAGTCTTCCAATAAAAACAAAAATTGCCGCCTGGTGGATAACAATATATGGAGTGATTATCATAATATTTGGTCTCTTTTTGCTCTATTCTTTTTTAGTCGGTGGATTCGCTGGGATAGGAGGAGGTGAAATGTTTGGCCAAATAGGTTTAGTAATAACAGTGATCTTCATTGGATACTCAATTTTGAATTCTAGCCACTTTCTTTTAAAAGGAAAAAAACATGCCTAGAAAACTAGTCTAGCATGGCTTTTATTAGGAATAATTTTCATTTTAGGTTTAAATATCTACAGTATCAGTTATGTCCATGCTACAGTTGATATACGGAAGATTTTAATGGAATTTATCTTTTCACTTATCTTTACTTCACCATTTCTCATTCCTCTTATTCTCCTTCTCCTCGACCGCAAAAATTTCTGGAAAATCGCCTCTTAATTTTAAAAATGAAATGTCCCGAGAACTGTTCTCGGGACATTTGAGCCATAATGAAGAGAAATTTGATTTTTGTTTTAATAATTGTTATAGTGGTAATCGGTGGGATTTTTGTTTTTAAAAGTTTAACAAAAAAAGAAATTCCTCCAAAAGAAGAAATTATTATGCCAGAAAAATTAGAAGACAAAAAAATTGCAATAGTTATTGCCTTTAGGGATTTTCGAGATGCGGAATATTTTGTTCCAAGAGAGATTTTAGAAGGAGCTGGAGCAAAAATAACTACTGTCAGCACTAAATTGGGAACAGCTATTGGTGCTGACGGGGGAGATACCGAAGTTGATTTATTAATTGAAAATTTAAATCCAGCTGATTTCGATGCAATTGTCTTTATTGGAGGTCCTGGAGCCTTGAGTTATTTAGATAATGAAAAATCTTATAATGTTGCTAGGGAAACTGTAAATCAAAATAAAGTTTTGGGTTCGATTTGTGTTTCACCGGTGATTTTGGCAAAGGCCGGAGTTTTATCAGGAAAAAAAGCAACTGTCTGGAGTTCGCCATTAGACAGAGGGCCTGTTAACATTTTAAAACAAAACGGGGCAATCTATGAAGATAAAAGTGTTGTTATTGATGGAAAGTTAATTACTGCTAATGGTCCAGGAGTGGCTAAAGAATTTGGTGAGAAATTAGTTGAGGTCTTGACAGGGAAATAGATCTAAAATATACTTAAATTAGAGCTTACCGTAGACAATAGGCAGCTTTTAAGCATAAGACCTATCGAGGTAAAGGCAATTTTCTGTCTGCGGAAGCAGGCATTTTTAATTTATGGCATTAACTAAATCTCAGAAACAAAAAATTCTTGAAGATTTAAAGGAAAAAATTAAAGAACAAAAAGCAATGGTTTTTGTTGAAATTTCTGGTTTAAAAGCCAAAGAACTTCTCGATTTAAGAAAAAAATTAAAGGAAAGAGATTCTCAAATTTCTGTTATTAAAAAGACTTTATTCAAAATTGTCCTTAAGGAATTCAACCAAATTCTGGCCGAAAAAATAGCAGAATTAAAAGGTCAACTGACAACAATTTTTGGATTTGGAGACGAAATTTGGCCAGCAAAGATAGCCTATGAATTTTCAAAAGATCACAAAAATTTAAAGATTTTAGGCGGATATTTTGAAAAGGAATTCAGAGTAACTGAAGATATAATCGCCTTAGCTAAACTCCCACCTAAAGAAGAACTTTTAGCTAGACTGATAGGAGGTATATCAGGGCCAATTTCAAATTTTGTTAACATTTTAGAGGGGAATTTAAGAAGTTTAGTTTATATTTTTAGTGTAATTAAAAAGTAATAATGAACAATGAGCAGTGGACAATGAACAAAATTTACTGTTCTTTGTTTTCTGTCCTTTGTTCACTAATGTATGGTCGAAGAAACAAAAAAGGAACCCGAGAAAATTAAAGTTCCAGAAAAATTTAAAAAATTGGTAGAAGAAATTGAAAAAATGAATGTTTTGGATTTAGCTGAATTGGTCAAGATTTTAGAAAAAAGATTTGGAGTTTCAGCAGTGCCTCAGGCAGTTCCCGTTACTCCAACTGCTCCAGCCGCTCCAGTTGAGGAAAAAACAATTTTTACGGTTTTACTAAAGGAAATCGGGGATAAAAAAATTGAGGTGATTAAGGTAATTCGAGATATTACTGGCAGGGGCTTGAAAGATGCTAAGGATTTGGTTGATGCGGTAGCGAGTGCTCCTCAGATAGTAAAAGAAAATGTCAAAAAAGAAGAGGCTGAAGAAATAAAAAAGAAATTGGAGGTAGCTGGAGCCAAGGTTGAGTTGAAATAATCATTTTTCCATTTCTTATTATGAACGGGGTTTTTATTTTAAAGTCTCTCTATTTTTTGCTTCCTGCCTATTTTGCTAACATGACTCCAACTTTCGCTAAGAAGTTTGGTGTTTTAAATTCTTTAGCGAAACCCATTGATTTTGGAAAGAAATTTAAAGGCCAACCTTTTTTCGGTCCTCACAAAACCTGGCGGGGCATAATTTTAGGAATTCTTATTGGAATTTTGACTGCCTTTTTCCAAAAATTTTTGTGGAAATTTCTCTTTTTTAAAAAAATTAGTTTTTTAAATTATCAAGAAATTAATGTCTTTTTTCTTGGTTTTTTACTTTCCCTTGGTGCTTTATTAGGAGATTTAATTTCCAGTTTTTTTAAAAGAAGGCAGAAGATAGAACCTGGAAAGCCCTGGATTCCTTTTGACCAAATAAGCTTTATTGTAGGCTCTTTTTTGTTAGTCGATCCTTTTTTTAGAATTCCAATTTCAGCCTGGTTAATCATTCTTTTTCTTAGTTTTCTTTTGCATGTAATTGTTAATCGAATTGGTTTTTGGCTAAAAATTTCAGATCAGAGAATTTGAAATTTGCTAAAATTTTTTAAAAGAGTTATATTTAATTAACATGGAAAATTTCACGAAAATTTATTCAATTTTATCTGAAAAATTTTTGATTCAGATTTTCTGGACTCTTTTTGTTTTGATCTTGGGTTTTTTTGTCTCAAAATTAGTTAGTAAAATTATTAGTCGATTCTTAAATAAAATTAGGTTAAATCAAGTTATGAAAAGGCTTGGCTGGGAAGAAGCTTTTGCCAGAGTTGAAATTAAACTGGATTTGGCAAAATTTTTTGGCGAAATTACCCGATGGTGTACTTTCATTATTTTTTTATTATTGGCCAGCGAGATTTTGAGCCTTTTGAGATTTAGCCAATTTTTAGAAAAAATTATAAGTTTTTTCCCAAATATTTTTATCGCCTCAATAATTTTCATTATCACTGTCTATTTGGTTGATTTTACATATCGAATTTTTTTAGTTGGTGTTAAAGAGAAGGAATTAACTTATTCAAAATTCCTCGGAATTGGAATCAGAAAGGCAATCTGGATTTTGGCAACCTTAGCAATTTTGTATCAATTAAAAATTGTTCCCGAGTTGATTTTAAGTATTTTCGCTGCCATTTTGGCCTTATTAGTTTTAGCTGGTGGCATTGCCTTTGGCTTAGGTGGTAAAGACCTTGCTCAAAAAATCCTCGAAGAATTAAGAGGAAAATTTCCCAAATGAAATTAGATCTCCATTTGCATACCAATTTTTCTTACGATGGTCTTTCCTCGCCAAAAGAAATTGTTGAGGCAGCTATTTTAAAAAATTTGGATGCAATTTGTATTACTGATCATGGCGAAATAAGAGGGGCAATTGAGGCTGCTTCTTTTTCAAATGGGAAGATTTTGGTTTTGCCAGGAATTGAAATAAAAAGCAAAGAAGGAGATGTTTTAGGAATAAACGTTAAAGAAAAAATTGAGGATAATCTTTCAGCCGGAGAGACAATTGAAAAAATAATTAATCAAGGAGGTTTGGCAGCGATTTGCCATCCTTTTGATTTTTTCTTGCCTTTTGAGGGAATTGAAAAATTAGCCGATTTTTTTCAAAAGAAAGAGGTAGCCATTGAGGTTTTTAATGCCTCGGTTTTTTTTAATTTTTCAAACAATTTAGCCGCCAAATTTTGCCAGGATTTCAATCTACCTTTCATTGTTGGTTCTGACGCTCATTCACCAGATTTAATTGGTAAGGCCTATTTGGAAATTTCAAAGGAAAATTTAAGTCCAGAGGAAATTTTAGAAGAGATAAAAAAGAAAAATTGTAAAGCGGTTTTTGAAAAAATTCTTTTTTTAACAAAATTAGCTGATCATTTTAAGAGGAATTTGGCTAAAGTAAAAACCTATGCTAAAAAAGGAAAAATTTGAAATAATTTCAGAAAAAATTGGTCAATTTTTTTCTAGATTTAAACTTCATCCAAATTTTTTTACCTTAATTTCAATTCTCTTTGCTTTAATTTACCTTCTTTTTTTAATTAAAAATGATTTAAAATTGGCCATCCTTTTTTTTATTTTCGCTGGCATTTTAGACTTTATCGATGGTGCAGTTGCCAGATTTACAAAAAGAGAAACAAAAATCGGGGCCTATTTAGATACAATCTGCGATCGCTATGTTGAAGCAATTTTCCTCTTTGGCTTTTTGTTTTTAGATTTGCCAAAAATTTTTTTAGATTCAAAAATTTGGATTTTTTTAGCCATTTTTGGTTCTCTGATGACGACCTATGCCAAGGCAGCTGGAAAAGAAAAAGAAATATTAAAGGAAGAATTAAAAAAAGGCCTTTTGGAAAGGCCAGAAAGATTGATTTTAATATTTTTAGCGATGATTTTTGCTATTTTTAATCCAGTTTTTTCAGTTTATATTTTAATAATTTTTTCAATTTTAGCTAATTTCACCGCTTTTCAAAGAATCTATTTTATTTTGAAATCTCATTAGGCTCTTTCAACCAAAACGGCAATTTCTTTCATCACTTTCTGGGTAATTTTTTCTAAAATTTCTTGATATTCAATTGAATCTTCAGACAAATTTTTGGCTTTCTCAAATTCTTCTTCAAAAAAGAGAGGTTTCCCAATATTAATTTTAACCTCCCTTTTTATTTTTGGAAAACCTGAGCCAGGAGGCATTAATTCAAACGTTCCCTTAATTCCCACCGGCAAAATTGGAACTCCGGCTTTCAAAAAAATTTTGGCTATTCCTGGTTTTCCCTCACCAATTTTTCCATTTCTGGTTCTTGTTCCCTCAGGATAAATAATTAAGGAAGCCCTTTTTTTCAAAACTTCAATTGATTTTTCAACCGCTTCCTTTTTTGATTCCTCATTTTTTCGATGAACCCGGATTACTCCGGCGACAAAATATAAAACGTTTAACAAAATTCGATCAAACCCTTTGTATCTATCAATCTGACCAATATAATGAAATTTTCTTGGAACACAAACATAGCCAGTTGCTATTTGATCTAAATGACTAGAATGATTAGGGGCTAAAATAAAATTTCTCTTTGGAATATTCTCCCAACCTTTCACTTCTTTAATGAAAAGGATTTTCACCAATGGTCTGAGAAAAATGTGACAAAACCAAGAAATAATTTTATTCATAAATTTTAGCGAGATAACTAATAATTTCTTCAATGATTTCTTGGCAACTTTTGATTTCTTTAATTCCACCGGCCGCCAGACCTGCCATCAGAGGAATTTTTTCAATATCACCACTCGTTATTTTGGCACTGACAATTTTTTCGGCCTTTATTTCTTCAGGGAAAGCCCCCTTTTCTTCTAACTTTTGCCATTCTTCAGATAATTTATTTTTGATTACTCGCAAGGGATGACCGGTAAAACGGAGGGTAATGGTTATATCATCAGCTGTTGCCTCCAAAATTTTCTTTTTATAAGCATCTGAAATTTGGCATTCTTTTGAAGCTAAAAATCTGGTTCCCATTTGGATACCATCAGCCCCAAGTAAAAAAGCAGCCGAAGCAGTTTTGCCATCATAAATTCCACCGGCTGCAATTAAGGGAATATTTTTCAAAATCTCTTTTGTCTGAGGGATGAGACAAAAGATTGTATTTTCTCCAATATGGCCACCGGCTTCTAATCCTTCAACAACTACGCTATCTGCACCATTATCTTCCATTTTCTTTGCCAATCTCGGCGAAGGGACAACCGGAATTATTTTTATTCCGGCTGCCTGAAAATAAGAGAAAAAGGGCAGGGGATTGCCACCACCAGTAAAGACAATTGGTACCTGCTCTTCAATAATCACTTTTATTAAATCTTCAATCTTTGGATTTTGCATAAATAAATTTACAGCAAAAGGATTTTTAGTTAAATTTTTTGTCTTTTTAATTTCCTCTCTTAACCAAGAAGCCGGCATTAAACCTGCCCCAATTGTTCCAAGACCGCCAACATTTGAAACCGCCGAAACTAAATTAGCTTCCGAAATTCCCGCCATTCCCCCTTGAACAATTGGATATTTAATATTTAATAGTTGGCAAATTTTATTTTTTTCAAACATAAATTTTACAGAGAACTGTTCTCTGTAATTTTATATTTTTCTTCAAATTCTTTTTTGTCGACGATGGCGACGGAAAATCTCGCCTCGCATTTTAAATCATTTTCCACTAAGACTTGGCTTTTTACCCTGGCAATTTTCGTTTTTTCGTTAATTGGATAGATTCCTAAAACTTCAGCTTTTAATGTCATTTTATCACCAGGGAAAATGGGTTTGTAAAACTGGCAACTTCTAACATCGTAAGCTAAAAAATGAAAATTTTTATGCTCTTTGCCAATTTTCTGATGTAATAAGATAGCCGAAAGTTGGGCTAAGGATTCAACAACCAAAACGCCAGGCATTATTTTAAAATCAACAAAATGACCCTTGAAATAATAGTCATCAGGCTTTGTTTGGAAATAGCCAACTATTTCATTCTCATTAATTATTTCAGCTTCATCTACAAACAAAAAAGGCTCTGAATAGGGAATGATTTCTTTAATTTGCTTTTTGATTAATACCATAAAATTAGTTTGGCAGAGAACTGTTCTCTGTAAACTATAATGCTAGTCCGCCAGTTATTTCAATTACTGCTCCAGTGACAAATGAGGATTCATCTGAAGCCAAAAAGGCGATAACATTAGCTACTTCTTCTGGCTTTCCAAAGCGGCCGAGGGAAGTTAATCTTTTTGCCATTTCTTTAACCTGATCTGGCATTGTTTCGGTCATTTTTGTTTCAATTAAACCGGGGCAGATGGCATTGACTCTGACTCCAAATCTTCCCAGCTCCTTTGCCAATGATTTGGTAAATCCTAAAATTCCGGCTTTGGCAGCAGCATAATTTGCCTGACCAAAATTTCCCCTTTCTCCAACAATTGAAGAAATACTAATGATTTTTCCCTGATTGGGAATAAGTAAAGGTAAAGCCAACTTTGAACAATTGAAAACTCCTGTCAAATCAACATCGATTACTTTTTGCCATTCTTCCCTTGTCATTTTGGCTAAAGTCCTATCGGCAATGATTCCAGCATTATTTACCAAGACATCTAATCTGCCAAATCCATTTTTAATTTGCTCCATCATTTTCTCAGCCTCTTCATATTTTGAGACATCAGCCAAAAAATACTTTGTTTCTATACCTTCTTTTTTAAATTCCTCAACAACTTTTTTTAACTCTTCTTCGGCCCGAGGAATATCATTTAAAGCCAATTTGGCTTTATCTTTGGCAAATTTTTTAGCAATTGCCAAACCAATTCCCCTTGAAGCCCCGGTTATTAAGACTACTTTTCCTTCAAAATTGTACATATTTTTAATTTTTTAATTTTTTTTACGACCTTTTATGTAGTGATTTTCCAGAAATTTTTGCGATTTTTTTTCTATCTACCAGGCGGCAATTTTTGTTTTTATTGGAAGACTAATTTTTTCCATAAGTTTGAATGCTGGTATTTTGAACGATCGCCGAAATTATCAGCAATATCGGATTTTTAAATTTTTTCTAATTGCCATTGGACTTCTCCAATTTCTCGACCAGAAATTGGAATTTCCTCGATTTTAATTGATTTTAAATAATCTGGCAAATGAATCATTGAAATTTCGGCAAAGACCCGATCTAAATTTAGAGGATTAAAACTGGCCAAAATTAAATCCAGAAAAACAGCCTGGGAATTTGATTTTTGGATAGTAGTGGCATCGGCAACGGTTAAAATTTCTGGCAGAATATCTTTTAATTTTAAAATCAATTCCTCTTCTCCATAGAGATATTTTTGACCTAAAAAGTTTTCTTTTTTCCAGAGCCTTATTAAATTTTCGAGAGCTCCTCTAACTCCCAATTTTGAATCAAGTTTTAAAATTGGTAAATTAACTATTAGATCATTGTTGAAAACTTTTTCAGAAATTTCAAAAACCAATCCTTCCTTTTCAATTCTTTTGAAATTTCTCTTTCCCAGATCTAAAAATTCAACTTTATTTTCTAACAAGACTGATAAAATTTGAGATTTTTTTGCCATTGCCTCAATTGGTGTTTCACTCTGGCTTTGGCCTGCCACCTTAATATTTTCTGCCTTCGCTCCTTTTTCAATCAAAAATTTTATTAACTCTCTCAAAACTTCAGGATGGGTATTTTCTCTTTCATGGGGATGGCAAACGGAAATGAGGGTGGGCAAAATTAAAATCTTTGAGTTTTGGTTTACTTTTAATCCACCTAAAAGAGAAATTACTTCCCCAATTGCCTCAAAAATATCATATTTTATTCTCCAAATTGCTACTGTATTTTTATTTTCATTTACTTTTATTTCAAATTTATCTCCAATTTTGTATTCTCTGATTGATTTCTGGACGGACTTATTTCCTCTTTCATCCTCCAACAAAAGAACAAAATAGGGAACTTTTGGGTGGAGCATTGTTGGAATTATGACTCTGGAAACTCCAATTACCTTTAAATTTTTGCTAGATATTCTTTCTAATTTTAAAAAACAATCCGGACATTTTTCAATCGGATATTGCCAAATCCTTTGACATTTTGGACATTGATAGAACATTTTTTATAAAGACAAATAGATTTCTGAGACTTTTCGAAAGTGAAATCCCCAGATTGCCAATTCTATTGCCAGTGGAAAAAGTTTCGGTCTTTTAAAAAGAGTCCAAAATAAAAGTTTCCAATAATGAACCCTTTCTTTTTCTAATATTCCTAAAATCCAAATTGATTTTATAAAAGCGAAAAAGCTTTGGAAGTGGAAACGAAATACTTTTGCCCTTTTTATTTTATATCTTCTTAAAGATTCGATTAATCTTTGATAATAATATCTTGGCGAATAGATTTTGTTAATAACCTTTTTATAACCTGAAATCAAGACATGATAATTCATCTTCGGAAGGAAATTAATAGTACAATCGGTATTATTACCGGTTGGTTCTGAAATTAAACGATTTTCTTTCTTTAGTCTCTCATATAATCTTGTTTTTGGCGGGGCCTGTAACAAACCAACCATAGCAGTGACGATCCCGCTTCTTTGAATAAAATTAGTTATTCTCTCAAAGATTGAAGGGGTATCGGAATCAAAACCCAAAATGAATCCTGCCTGGACCTGTAGACCATGACTTTGGATAGTCTTAACCGAATTTAGTAAATCACGATTTAGATTTTGAAATTTACCGCATTCCCTTAGACTTTCTTCATTTGGACTCTCAATACCAATAAAGACGCTATCGAATCCTGCCCTGACCATCAACTTCATTAGTTCTTGGTCATCGGCTAAATTTATTGATGCTTGGGTATTAAAAGCAAAGGGATAGTTTCTTTCAGTCATCCATTTAATTATTGCTGGTAAAATTTCTTCTTTTAATTTAATTTTATTTCCGATAAAGTTATCATCAACAAAAAATACATTTCCTCTCCAACCTCGATTATATAAGGCATCTAACTCTCTCAAGATTTGATCCCCGTCTTTTGTTCTTGGGTTTCTTCCATTTAAAAGGATAATGTCACAAAACTCACAATTAAAGGGGCACCCCCTTGAATATTGAATGGAAAGGGAGGCATATTTTTTCATATCAATTAATTCCCAGAGAGGAATAGGAGTTCTTCTTATATCTGGCCACTCATTAGGTTTATAAACTTTTTTCAGAGAGTTATTTTTCAAATCTTCTAAAAAGATGGGGAGAGTAACTTCCGCCTCACCCAAGACAAAATAATCAATATCTTCCAGAAACTCTTCATAACCAGTTGTAAAAAGGGGGCCGCCAGCAATTATCTTTTTTCCAAATTTTTTCGCTCTTTTAATAATTTCTTTTACCGACTCTTTTTGAATAACCATTGCTGAAACGAAGAGAAGATCAGCCAATTTTAAATCTTTATCATTTAATTTTTCAATATTTAAATCAATTAGTTTTTTCTCAAACTCTTTTGGCAAAATCGCTGCCACGGTTAGCAAACCCAGAGGAGGAAAGACTGCCTTTTTATTAATAAAAGGTAGGGCATATTTGAATCCCCAGAAAGTTTCAGGAAATTTTGGCCAAATTAATAAAATTTTCATAAATTATTGTGGTCTCCAAATCGCTTCGCGATTTGGAGTAAAATTATATTTTTCTAAAGATGTGGACAGTGACACTGCCACCGTTGCCACCAAGGTTATGACACAAACCAATTTTTGCATCTTTAACCTGTCTTTCCTTACATCTGCCTCTTAACTGATTAGTAATTTCATAAATCTGGGCTAAACCAGTTACTGAAATTGGATGACCTTTGGCCTTCAGGCCACCGGAAGAATTAACAGGTAATTTTCCATCTAAATTGGTAATTCCTTTTCTGATTAATTCGGGTCCCTGGCCAATTTTGGCAAAACCCAAATCTTCATAGGCAATTATTTCTTCTGAGGTGAAGGCATCATGGACCTCAGCAACATCGATATCTTCGGGTTTAATTTTGGCCTCCTGATAAGCTTGTCTAGCTGCGATTTGACTGGCTAAATAATGGGTACAATCTTTTCTCAGAAAAGCCAAAAGATAGTCAGTGGCAAAACCCGAACCAATCAATTCGATATCGGTTTTTTCCTTTGAAATGATTACTGCCGCCCCACCATTGATTGATAAAGAGCAATCATACAACCTGAAAGGGGAGGCGACTACTGGCGAATTTTTAATTTCCTCAAGAGAAACTGGTCTTTGATAAAAATAGGCCTTAGGATTCAAGACGGCATTTTGATGGTTTTTAAAAGCAATTAAGGCTAAATCATCCATCGTTCCACCATATTTTTGCATATATTGTTGCCAGACCAAAGCTTTTTGGACCGGAAAGAGCATTCCTTCGGTTTGTTCAATAACTCTTTCTGAAGCAGAGAGAATCCGGTCGGTGGTTACTTCAGTCAAATTATCAACTAATTTTTCACCAGAAATCGCTAAAACATTTTTGAAATTTGAGCATAAATGGGAAGCCGTCCAAAAAGTAACTCCTCCACCAGCACAAACAGCCGGTATTTCGATAATTGGCACATTAGTTTTGAATAAATCAGAAAGAAGGGCGGCTTTATGGGTTTGATGTTCGCTATCAGGGCCAGCGGCACTAGAAATGGCTGATAAAACCATTGCCTCAATATCGGAAATTTTCATTCTGGCATCTTCCAAGGCCTCCATTACCGCTTCGTAGGCAAATTGCCACCAATATTTTTGGGAGTAATCAAATTTTGTCATTCCCACCCCTTTAATATAAACTTTAGTCATATTGGTTATTATAATAAATTTTTACCCCGTAGTAAATTTCTTTCTAAGAGATTTCGCAGTGCTTTAGAATTTTTACTACGGGGTTTAAATCGGTTGCCAGCCCAAAATTAATGTTCCTGGACCGGTTGCGGCACAAATTAGTGGTGGGCCTTCGCTGATAAATAACACTTCCGCTCCAATTTTATCTTTTAGTAATTTTTTCAATTTTTCAGCTTGTTCTAAATTATCAGCATGATTAATGATTGCCCGAATTTTTTTACCTTCCAATCTTGCCTTTTTCGATTCTTTTTCTGCTTTTTTAAATAAGGCTTCTGACACATCTTTGGCAAAGACGATTCCGCCTTTACCAATTACTCCCTCTTTAAATGCCATTATCGGATGAAGTCGAAGTTTTTTCATTCTTCTGATCCAATCAGCTTGGGATTTAGTTATCCTTCCTATGTTTTCTATCCATTTTGGATCTTTAAACATAAGGTAAGTAGGAGTTTTTGGAATCAAATTTTTAAGTTCATCAATCACTTCCTCAATTTCTCTTTGTTCTTGAATTAACTCAATCGCCCGCAAAACTAAAAGACCTTCACCGGCTGCTCCATTTTGAGAATCTAAGACAAAAATCCTTTCTTTTTCTTTTAACATTTCTTTTGCCTGAATTGCAGAATTGTAGCAACCAGAAATTTTGGAAGTAACGGTAATGCACAAAACTTTATCAAACTTTTCTAATTGCTTTTTATAAGCATCTAAATAATCCTTGGGCATTGCCTGAGAAGTTTTGGGTAAACTTTTTATTCCCATTCTTTCTATATTCCTCATTTTTTGATAAATATTTTCTCCTGGAATTTTTTCTAACTCCGGCCAGATTAGTTTTGCCTTTGCAATCTCAATTTGGTATCTTTCAATAATTTTTGGCAAAAGAGTGGCCAAATCTTCAGTCACAATTCCAATAGAAACTTTTCTGACTGATTCTTCACCGGCTACTTCTTTTGTCATGTCTTCTTCCCTTAAATCTTGAATTTGACCAAAATTTCTCATTATATTTTTTACTTCCTCCGGATAGTCAGTATGGATATGAATTTTCATTTTATTTCCAACCTGAACAATATCCAGAGAGTTGCCTAATTTTTTTAAATCTTCTTTAATTTTTTGTTCGTCGACCTTTGGATTCTCAATTAAAGAAACCACTTCATAACGATTTGCAAGGACTTGGATAAATCTTCTAATTTCTTCTGAGGGTTTTTCTTCCTTTTTCTCTTCTTTTTTCTCACCTTCTAAAGCCTCTAAATAACTTTCTAAAATCACCAAAAACCCAAGACCACCGGCATCAACAACATTTGCTTTTTTTAAAATCTCCAATTTTTCCCTGGTATTCATGAGAGCCCCCTTTGCCTTTTCAATTGCCTTTTTTAAAATTTTTATAATATCACTTTCTCTTTCTACCTCTTCTTGAAAAACTTGAGCGGTGGCATCAATCACATCCAAAATTGTTCCCTCTTTTGGATTGAACATTGATTTCCAGGCTCTTTTCCTCCCTTCTTCAAAAGCCAAAGCCAATTTTTTAGCATCAACCCCCACACCATAATGAGGACTGACTTCGTCATTTTTGGCACCTTCGGTGCCTTGTCCTCGTTTGGTGTGGGGGTCAACTGGATTTTCACAATTCGCAAGCATCGGCAAAAATCCAGCTAAAAATCCGGTATAAATCACGCCGGCATTTCCTAAAGCAGAAACTAAGGCTCCTTCCAAGACAACTTTCCCCAGTTCCTCTAAATTTTCAAATTCCTTATCTTCAATTGCCTCTTTGATTCCCTTCAATGTTTGAGTCATATTTTTTCCAGTATCTTTATCCGGGACTGGAAAAACATTGATTTTATCAATCTCATCTTTCTCTTCTTCAATCCTTTGGTAAGAGATTAATAGCATTTTCTTTAATTCTTTCTCAGTTAAATATTTCATAATTCAATTTTATAAATTTTTTGACCATTTAATAAATAAATTTCCTTTCCATTTTCAGAAACTGCAAAATCTTTTAAATTGTCAAATTGATCTGACTGAAATTGTTTAAAAATTTGGCCTGATTTTTCTAAAATGATTATTCTTTTTTCAACTGCCTCTAAAATATAAAGATAGGCAAGCTTTTCACTAGTAAAAATTTTTTCAAAATTTTTTGGGGGAGGAAAAATCTCCAATTTTAGGGTTTCCTGATATTTTCCGCCATAATATCTGTGAATTTCATTTTTTGTCAAAAGCCAGATTGAACCATCAATGGCAATTGACTTTGAATCATTAAATTTTTTTGTCTGGCTAATTAGCCACAATTTTGGAAAATCTTTGCCTTCGATTAGAGGAGGATATTTAATAATTTCTCCGACCCTTCCATCTAAAAAATAGAGATTTCCTCTGAAACTGATAATATCAGTAAAGTTAAAATCTTGATAGGGCTCTTTCAAAATTATTGGTTCACTAAATTTTCCTTCCTTAAATAAAATTACCTTCGCAGGTTTTGAAAAAAATAAAATTGAGTGCTCGGGGAAGGAAATTGCTAAGTTGAATTTCTCTCCGCTCTCAATTTTAAATTTTTCACCACCTTCAAACCGATAAAGCCAATTATTATAAGGATTAAAAAAATAAAGGATTTTGTCAAGGAGGACCATTTTCCGTGGAAAAATTTCTTCTTTTTGGAATTCAAAAATCAATTTTGGTTCAATTTTTTCTAATTTGTTTAATTTAAAAAGACTTTCTTCAATTTTGAGCCTCATTGATTCAGCCTCTTCTTTTAGATTCTCTTCTTTAGTTAAAGGCAATACCTCTTGCCAGGCCTCTTGAAATAGGGAATTGGCTTCCTTTTCATTCTTAAAAATCAAAAAATTTTCAGCCAAATTAACTTTTTCTTGAATTTTTTCCAATTGCAATTCTCTTTCTTTAGTTTCTTTTCTCTCTTCTTTTTTGAAAATAAAAAATCCTAAAATAAGGAGAGAAATTAGGGCAAAAATTAAAATTATCTTTCTTCTCAGGGCTAAAGAGCTCTTTAATTTTGAGAGAAAAAGAGAAATTTTTCTAAAAGGAGAAAAAATAAAAGAAATAATTTTTTCTGGAAATCTACTGATTTTATTTACCCAGCGGTAGGAAAATCTCGCTACCGAGTTTAAAATCCTTTCAAATGGGAGAAAAGAAATTTTCTTTTTGAAAATTAATTCTTCTTTTGGAAGAACTTCGGGTTTTAAGGAAATTAAAAGGCAGATCCCTGAAATTTCTGATAAAGTCTTTTCTTTTAACTTTAAAATTTTCTTTAATTCTTTCTCAAAAGATTTTTCAGCCGGAATTTGAGCTATCTCATTTATTAAATTTTCTTTTAAGAAAAAATCAAAAACCCCCTTACTCAAAACAAAAATTAAATCTCCCTCGGCCAATTTTCCAGAAACAATGTTTTGAAAAATTTTCAAAGGATAGGGTTCAATCTCCTGAAATTCCAGTCTTTCGCCAATATCAGTAATCTCGCCTCCTCTCAAAAGTAAAATTTTCAGATCACCAACTTTTGTAAAATTTAAATCAACCCCCACACCTAACCTAGGTGTGGGGGTTAAAGAAATTAGGCTAAAACTTAAATTACCAAGCCAACTGGTATTTTCCCTTTTCACCTCTTCAGCTAAAAATTCATTAGCCTTTTTTAAACCTTCCCTAAGACTTCCTTCCAAAGAACTAACTGGAAAGGCATAAAATTTCCCTTTAATTACCTGGGCTAAATTAGATATTAATTTCAAATTTTGGGGAAGAGTATTTTTTAGTTCCCCAACCATATATAAACTTCCCAACCTTCTTTCATAAACATTTTCAGGTTCATAGCAAAAACTCTCAAAGAGTAAGTCCTCCTTTAGTTTTGGATTAAAATAGAGCTCAAAAATCTGCATTTTTTATTATTTTACCTCCTTTTTTCCACCTTGACAAATAAACAAAGATTATAGAAACTTAAAAAATGAATAAAAAACTTTGGTTAATAATTATAATATTTAGTATTTTGGTGTTAGGTATTTTTTATTGGTATTTAAATTATCAGTTTAAAAAAATTAAGCCTACAACCAGCCCAGAAAAAACTAAAATTGAGGGGATTGAATCAATTCCACTTGAAAAGCCACCTTTTTTAAAATAATAAAGGTCGAATTCAAATTTTTAAATTAATAATATGAGCAAAACAAAGTATTATATTTTAGGAAGTATCTTTTTCTGTCTGATTTTGGGAATTGGTGTAGTGATAGGCTTATTAAAATCAGCTGAGGCCCAAACAACTTCAACCACTTTTCCAGTAGCCGAAGCAGGAATAGCAGCTTATGTCGAGCTAGACTCTATTGACATCAAGGACCTTACAGAAGCTTTAAATTTCTTTAACTCGGTTGAAAAGAAGGGAGAAACTTTTATTATCGGGACAGTAAAAGTTGAGAATGGAAGGATGTTCTCCTCTTATGATTGGGGTTCTGGTAGAACTATTTATTATCCAGCATGGGACGATTATCCTCACTTATACATTGGATTGGATGGCTGGATGGTAGCTTACTATCTAAGAAATGAAGAGACAAGTAGAATTATGCAATGGAAAGGTTATACTCCTGGCACGATAAATACCACAACTCTTAAAGATGCTATAGATCTAATGGCTAATAATCTTAAGGTTACTTATCTCCCGCCTATTAGATATTATCATTTTGGATTTCCAAAAGCCAATAAATTAACTCTTGTAGCTGAAACGGCTAATTACTCAACTAATTACAAAAACTGTTTTTCAGTGACTATACCGGGTGCGCTTTTTGAGGCTTCCTATTCTGTTTATACCGGGCAAAGTTGGTGTAATTGGTATTGCTATAGTTATCCTCTAAGTTTATCGGTTGGGGAAGTCAATATATTTAGTTCACCGACAACCAGCTTGGAAAGGTATTTTGGTTATTACGATACTTCTACTCTCACGGTTAATGTACCTCATTCTATCTGCCTCCATAGATACAACGGAGGGGGAGGGGCAACAGTCTTGATATATAAGGCTCCTTAAAAATTTATCATATAATTTATGAAATATATTAAAGCAATATTATTATTTGCCATATTGATTTTTTTCTCTTCGTTTATCTCGGCTTGGGCAGAAGAAATAATTATAACTAATGCTGATACAATTTGGAATCCGGATTTAACTAAGGCCTCTCCAGACGTCATTGATTCTACTGATGCTCCACCACAAAATCTTTCTGAAGCGGCAATCAGTCAGGCAGATAGTGTTTGGAGTTCGGATTTAATTTTGGTATCTTCTGATATTATTGATTCGACAGATGCTCCTCCTCAAATTCTCCCTGAGGCCTACATTAGTCACGCCGATACAGTCTGGACTTTCGGATTAGAAAAGAGCGATTTTGAAGCACCGCCCAAACCCGAAAAATGGTCCTTCGCCATCATCACCGATTTACATATCGGCAGAGGATATCCTGATTACGACAGCCAAGGTTACGAAGACGGCGGAGATGGCGAAGAATATTATTTAACTGAAAGATTGAATAAAGTAGTCAATTGGATAAATACAAATAAGACTAACATCGATTGTGACGGAACAAAATGCCCAATTAAATTTTTAGCAGTTTTAGGAGATGTCGCCGATACAGCTGAAAAATCAGAATTTCTTAAAGCAAAAAGTATTTTAGATAAATTGAACGATCCAAATAGCGATGGCAATACTTCTGATGGTATTCCTTATGTTCCGGTTTTTGGCAATCACGATGTTTGGCCATATACCGATTCCGGAGAAGCTTCAACTACTTTAGGAGAAAATTATTTTGATGAAGTTTTCTGGAATGAGAACAGTACAAATATGAGATTACTCCGTGAGAGACTTAATTTTCAAAGAGATAACGCGAATCCGAAGTATAAAAACTTCGCATTGAATTATCGAGAAATGAATTTCATTGGATTAGATTTTGACTCAAGAACACATGTTCCTTCGCCCGGGTTAAAAACTGGAGTGTGGCCTGAAGCAGAAAATTGGGATGAAACTATAAACTGGCTAAAAGATTGTTTAGAAGAACACAAAGAATGTTTAAAAGGATACGAAGAAAATTCGAATATTACATTTTCTCATCATCCATTTGTAGGAGATTTAGCAATGGGATTTTCTTTTGGGCCTTCTCCTTTACCTAATGAGTTAGAAGAAATCCGTGAAATTATTGAAAATAAAAATGTCTTAGCAAATTTTGGTGGGCATATTCATGGAGCCTACCCATTTCTTTTACCTTTCTTATCAGAGAATTTTATGAATGCTAATGAAGCAGATTATCCTTCAATAAATACTACCCGAATAATCACTACTGAAGCTCTAATGGTAGGATCAAATGAAAAAGATGAATATTTAAAAGAACACAATAAAGGTCTGATTAGAATTGTTAAAGTAAAAAGTGCTAATGAAATCGATTACAACACTATAGAAGGAAAATACAATCCCGAAACAGGCGAAGGAAAAGAATTTGTGGCCTTAAATCCTTATGTTTCTTTTGATTTCAAGATCTTACCTGGCCAAATCTATCCTTGTGTGTTTTTTAAAGCCCACATTTTTTCACATAGAGAATACTCGCTTTTATGGGAATTTGGTGATGGAAATACCGGTTCTGGAAAATGGGAAATTCATTGTTATTCACCCTTTCAAGTACCACAAACTTATAATGTAAAATTAACGGCTATTGATAAGGAAATGAATGAAACAGAATATATAACTCGGGAAGTGGAAGTGAAAGAAGGAATAATTCCAAAAATAATCAAAATAAGTGAAGAGATGAAAGAAAAGTTAGAATTAATATCAACAGAGTTGGGAGAAAAAGTCACTGAATTTGGTAGAACAATGAGAGATTGGGTTTTAATTAAGGTTAAACATTCTCTATCTACACCTGTTGGGTTAATTGATGTGCATTTCGAAAAAGCGACTCAGGATATAGATTTGAGTAATATGATAGCTGATATAAATTTGAATACAAAAAAGTCTATTCTCTATATGGAAAATTGGCCAGCAGAGGTTGGAGAAAGAAAAATTCTTTTTATTCCTAAAAAATAAATTTAAAACCTCAAGGTCGAAAAAAAAATAATAACAAATAAATAAAATGACAAACCAAGTTAAATCGCAATCTAAAATCAATTCAAAGGGAAAAGCTATCGCCTCCCTAGTATTTGGAATTATTAGTATTAGCCCGAATATATTGGTACGTTTACTGGTAGATATTATACCTTTTGCAATAGCTCCCGTGATTGGTTTTTTTCTTTTTATAATAACATCTTTAGGTGCAATAATCGGCTTAATTCTTGGAATAATGGGTTTAAAATCGACAAAAAGGAATTTTGCTATAGCAGGAATTGTGCTAAATGCAATTGGTCTATTAGTTCCGTTAGTTTATTTTCTGTTTTACTAAAAAATTATTTTAAGAAAAAATGCCTAAGTCTTCAAAAATTTTAATAGCTGTCTTTTTGGCTCTTTCTATAAGTGTGAGCTTTACCGTTTCTCACTTTTCTAATGCGCAAGATAGCGAAAATAATGTTTCTGCGATTGAAACATCGGATTTAAATTCAGAAAGTTTTACCGCCTCTACTGAGGAAAACTCGGTTTATATTTGTCCCGAAGCTACTTCTTTAGAAGAGATAAATCCTCTCTGTCCTGGAATTATAGTCCTTAAATTAGGAGAAACAATAGATGGCTTAACTCTATCTGCCACTACTTACGAAGGTCAAGAATATTATCTTGTTTTTGGCTTCACAAATGGTGGGGGAGGGGTTAATTTACCGCCAGTAGCTGATGCCAATGGCCCTTATGAGGGTGATGGCGGATTACCAATAATTCTTGATGCTAGTAATTCATCTGATCCCAACAATGATCCTTTACAATATCGTTGGGATTTTGACGATGATGGAATTTGGGACACTGATTGGTTAAATATTCCAAAAGTAGATCGTATTTGGAACAATGACTATGAAGAAATTATTAAGTTAGAAGTTAGTGATGGTCAATTTACTGCTACCGATACTACTTCGGTTGAGGTAATAAGCCCAAAAACCTTTAAAGAAGAAACAATTGATATATTAGAATCTGCTAAAACTGGTAATGGGAAAATTGACAGGAAGATAGACCAAATCATTAAACATATTGAAAATAGCTTAAATGACGATCTCTGGATTGATAGATCTCACTTAGTATTTTTCAAAAAGGACAATTGTTTCGATCTGGAAATATTCAACCCCGATCCTGATAAAATAGGTTTAGAAGAAATGTTCGAATTTGAACCTGATGAGATGGAGCTGAAAACGAAAGGAATATTTAAAGGAAAATGCCTTGGACCAAAAATTGGTTTAAGAGTTTTCCATGAAGAATATATAGCTGCAAAACTAATGTTTGAAGAATTGAGAGGAAGACCTCGAATTCCGGAAGAAATAAAATTAGTCTTTCAAGAAGTTATTAATAAATTAATAAAAGCAGATCAATTGTTAGCGAAGGTAGCAGTATTTGATGCTGAAAACATACCAATTCAGAATCCTAAATTTACAAAGATAGTTGAACATCAAATAAGCAAAGCTAAAGAGGAATTAATAAAAGCAGAACAGGAATTAGCGAAAAACCGACCAAGTAAAGCAATTATGAGATTGGGTAAGGCCTGGTTGTATGCTCAATTCGCAATAAAATTTGCTAATTTAGAAACAAAGCCTTAGATTCAGAAAATCGGGACTTTTAAATTTAACGGACTAAAGGTCGAGGGAAAAATATTTATTTAAAAGATAATTAAAAGATGAACAATAATCAAACTGCTTCTAAACCTGATCCAAAAGGAAAGGCCATTGCCTCGTTTATATTGGGTAGTATAAGTATATTGCCAGCTATACCATTACTAATAGCAATATTGAGAAAATCCCTCTTAACTACGGATTTCTTAATAGTACTAATATATGCAATGATAGGTATGGGAAGTACTTATAGGGTCCCTTTAATTCCTCTCCTTGGTGTTATCTTAGGAGTAATGGGATTAAAATCAACAAAAAAATCATTCGCTATCATAGGATTAATTTTGTCTCTAATTGGCTTAGCAACATCGATATATGTAGCTTTACTAGTTGCACAAATTGCGACACAATAATAAAAAAGGTAAAAAAATAAAAAACGGGGTCAACTCTATTTTTGTTTCCTAAGTAAAAAAATAAAAAACGGGGTCAACTCTATTTTTGTTTCCTAAAACGAAGTTAGTTTTATTTTCGAAAATTCTGGCAAAGCCTGGGCTCTTTTGTTTTTGGGAAAATTGGCTATAATTAGAATATATTGCGCCGAAAATATACTCGATTCAAAATTTTTGGGCAAATTATTTTAATGTTTATGATGTTTCGAAATTTGACAAGGGTTTCAGGAAGAATAGAATACAATTATCAAAATATGGAGATAATAAAGTGCGATAAATGTAAAAAACGAAAACCCTCGACAGAAAAATCTTTGTTGAAAACAAGGTGGATTTCAGGAAGTATTCACGGTGGAAATCCATACTTTTGGCTATCTTTTGACCTTTGCGAGAAGTGCTCTAAAAAGTTAATTAAATTCGTTAAAAATTATTTAGCCAGAAAAATTTGACAAGAAACTGAAATAAATTAAAATAAGAGTATGAGACAAGAAGCTTTAAATCAAAAGCAAAAAATCGAGGTTCCTTTAATGGAATATAATCTCTTGAGAGAGGCCTATCGTCATCTCAAAAAACAGGCTTTGCTTTTTCGAATTATCGAAGCTGAAGAAAACCTGAAGAAAAAAAAGGTAAAAAAGGTAAACATTGATAAATTTATTGAGAAGATAATTTAATCATGCGGTTTAAAATAAAAACGATTGTTTTTGATGCTCTTTTTGAGAGAAAATTTGAAGCCTATAAAAAGAAACTATCCGAGAATAAACTAGAAAAACTAAAAGAAAGGTTAATAATTTTCAAAAATAATCCTTTTGATCCTAGGTTAAAAACTCATAAATTGAAGGGGAGATTAAAAAACTACTGGGTATTTTCTATCAGCTATTCTGACCGTTTAATGTTTCGTTTTCTAAATAAAGATAAAGTGTTTTTCATTGATATTGGCGATCACAGTATTTACAAATAAAAATCTATCGACTTAAAATTTTCTTCCCCGTGTTAAAGGCGCGGGCTCTTTTATTTTTGGGAAAGTTGGCGCATAATAAAATAATGAAAAAATATCCAAATGTGGCTGTGACAATAATATTTAGATATAAAAATAAGATATTGATGTTGAAGCATAAAAGTGGCGCATTGAAGTTTCCGGGCGGGAGAATGGAGTGGGGAGAATCGATTTTTGAAGCGTTAAGGAGAGAATTAAAAGAAGAATTAAATTATTCTTTGAAAAAAGAACCGGCATTATTTAGTGTCTTTAATTATATTTCGAAAGACAAAAAAGAGCATACCGTTTTCATTGATTTTATTCATCATTTAGATAAAAAACCAAGATTTTTCTCTCCTGAAAAACTTAAAATCTTATGGCTTACAAAAAGAGAAATAATTGCTAAAAACATAACCAAAGACAAAAAATTTTTAGATAAGGTGTTCAAATCCCATAATACTTGACGCCATTACTTAATATGGTATATAATTAAAATAGAGCTAAACCATATTAAGAAAACCCCATTAGAAAGGGTGGGGTTTTCTAACGGGGTAAATATGAACTATTTAGACAAAAAAATTAAAGAAAGAATAGATGAGAAGTTAAAGATATTGAATTCTTTTAGGCCCTTACCTCTATCAGCTGTCAGAAAGTTAAGAGAGCAGTTTGAGGTAGAAATGACGTATAATTCAAACGCTATTGAAGGGAATAGTTTGACGTTGAAAGAAACTCATTTAGTAATCAATGAAGGTATTACTATAAAAGGAAAACCGCTAAAAGATCACATTGAGGCAAAAACCCACAAAGAAGCCCTTGATTATTTATACGAATTAATTGAAAAAGAAAAGAAAATCTCAATTTCTGAAACGTTGATTAAATTATTTCATCAAATAGTGACTGAGGATATAGACAAAGAATGGGCTGGAAAATACAGGAATAGCTTGGTATTAATTGGAGGCGCAGACTATAAGCCACCGGAAGCCATTGACGTGCCAAAAATGATGGCGGATTTGATTGACTGGGTCAGAGACAATAAAAATAAACTTCACCTTGTTGAACTAGCGGCCATTTTGCATTACAAATTGGTAGCAATTCATCCCTTTTTTGACGGCAATGGCAGAACAGCCAGATTAATAATGAATGTTGTTTTAATGAAATTAGGATATCCTTTAGCCATTATTCTAAAAAATGACAGAAAGAGATATTATAACGTTTTATCTAAGGCCGACAAAGGTGATTTAATTCCCTTTGTTCGTTTTATCGCCCAGGCGGTTGAACGCTCTCTTGATATTTATCTCAAAATATTAACGCCAAAGGAAAAGAAAAAAGAAAAGTTTTTACCATTAAGTCAATTAAGTAAGAGAACTAAGTTTTCGCCTAAATATCTGAACCTTCTTGTCAGAACCGGAAAATTAGAGGCCCATAAAGAGGGCAGAGTTTGGGTTTCTTCAAAAGAAGCCCTAAATAGATATTTAGAAGGAAGAGAAAGAAAAAGATAAAAAATTTCTCGATAAAATATTCAAATGGAGAAAAATCCGATAAATAAAAAAGAAAATATTGAGGTTATTTCCCGAGCTTTTATTTTAATTGATAATAAAGTTTTGCTTTGCAGAATGAGAGGAGAGAAATTTTATTTTTTACCTGGCGGCCGTTTAAAATTTGGAGAAAGTGCTCGCGAAGCACTTTCTCGGGAGATTAAAGAGGAGTTGGGAATTAAATCAAAAATTAATTTTTTAATTGGAGTTTGTGAACACATTTGGCGAGAAAAAGATAAAAAGCATCATGAAATTAATTTAGTTTTTAAAGTAAAAGTTGGGAAAATAAATCTGAAAGGCAAAGAAAGAAAACTCAAATTTTATCTCAAAAATTTAAAAGAATTTAAGAAAACTTACTTTTTGCCGAAAAAATTGAAAGAAGCCTTAATTGAATATCTTAAAAACAAAAAATTTTTCTGGAAAAGTTTTAAATAAAAATGAAAAAAGAAATTGAGATAAAATTTAAAATGGATAAACCAAGTATTATTCGGAAAAAGCTCAAAAATCAAGGAGCGAAATTTATCGGAAAAACATTTGAGAGAACTTTAAGATTTGATACTCCTACGAATAATCTTTATAAAAATGGGAAATTTTTGCGAATCCGAACAGGATTTAAGAACGTCATAACTTTCAAACGAAAGTTAAGAAGTAAAAGCTTTAAAGAAAGAGAGGAAATTGAATTAGAGATTTCTGATCCTAAGAAAATGGAAATTATTTTGGAAAATTTGGGTTTTACCAGAAAGAGAATAATGGAAAAATATCGAGAAAAATGGGAATTGGAGAACGCGGAAATTTCAATTGACAAATTACCAATGGGAAATTTTGTTGAAATTGAAGGAAGCAAAAAAGAAATTCAAAAAACAACAAAAATTTTAGGACTAAATTTTCAAGATAGAATAATTAAAACTTATTGGGATTTGTGGCGAGATTATTGCAAAAGACAAGGTGTTAAAGAGGAAAACATAATTTTTAGAAAACTATAAAAAATTGAGATAATTGAAAAGCCTGGCAAATTAGAACTTTTTATTATTTGGGAAATTAGCTATAATTGAATATAGCGACATCCATGATGCTCGATTCAAAATTTTGGGCAAATTATTTTAAGGTTTATGGAAGACAAAATTTCAATAACAATAGATAACGATCATTCTATAGGATATGAAAAGAATAAATTGTCATATATCTTTAGGTTGCCATTGATATGGGTATTGGCTTTATGGGTAGCTTTAAAGAAAAAAATTTTAGGCTCTGAATTAAAACTTAATACATACTGGTTCGACGGCTTAAGTCCTATTTGTAGAGAGATTAAAGAAAACGCCGAAAAAAAAATAATTTGACAAGATTCCTGTGGTTTGTTATAAAAAAGATAGGACCCTAAAAGCACATTGATAAGTAAAAAATGGCTGAAAAAGATAAGAGGTGATAAAGGCATGAAAGCGAAGAAAAAGCTGAAAATTGGAATTATTGGAATTGGTAGCGTTGGGAGGGTGGTAAAACATTGGTTTGAAAAAAGAAAATATCCTATCTTCTCCTATGATAAATACAAAAAGATTGGATCTCCTGGAGAAATCAATAGGGCTGAGGTAGTATTTATCTGTGTTCCTACCCCCTTTAACGAAAAAAGGAACGGTTGTGACGATGCTGCAGTCACCGAATCTTTAAAAATTCTTTCTGGTTCGAAAATAGTAATCATTAAATCAACTGTTTTACCTGGATCTACAGAGAAATTTCAAAAAAGATTTCCTCAACATAAAATTCTCTTCAATCCGGAGTTCCTAAGGCATAAAACGGCATTGAAAGATTTCCTTCACCCGGATAGACAAATTATTGGTTATACCACAAAAAGCAAAAGATTTGCTAAAAGAATCCTAAATATTCTTCCCAAAGCTCCGTACCAAAGGATAATTCCTTCTAAAGAGACAGAGATGGTTAAATATTTTGGTAATTGCTTTTTAGCCATGCGCGTTATCTTTGCAGAACAAATCTATGATTTATGCCAAGCACTTGATATTGACTATAATCTTGTTAAAGAAGTAGCAGGCCACGATCCCAGAATTGGACAGTCGCATCTCAATGTATTTCCAAAAGGCTTGAGAGGATATAATGGTCCCTGTTTACTAAAAGATGTAAAAACATTGATTCAATTTGCCAAATTTCTTAAGGCCCGAAGCCCTCTTCTCGAGGTGATCGATAAAATAAATGAAAACTTAAGAAAAAATAGTCAATCCCAAAAGTAATCCCGATGACAAACATCGGGCTTTTTATTATATTTCTTGAAGGATACTAACGGTCAGGTAGGATACAGTCTAACAAGTAATTTGCCTCCACCTTTTCTAGTAACTATTACATTTGTCTGTTTTAAATCTTCAATGCCAAGTATTTTGAGATTGTCGTAGAAAGAATTAAGATTTTATAAATTTTAAAATAAAAAAGAGGGGTTCCCCTCTTAATTTTGTTTATACAACTTGATATATTGTTTAGCAATGCACTTGATATCCTTTTCTTTTACGATCGAATTTCTTCCTACTTTTCCTAAGCGTATTCTTAATTCAGAGTTGTAAGATAGTTTTCTAATGGCTTCGGCTAGTTTTTCTGAATCGCCAACTGGAAATATTAGACCACTCTTACCATCTTTGACCAGCTCGATTACACCAGGAATTTCTGAACCAATAATGGGCATACTGCAAGCCATCGCTTCCATAATTACATTTGGCTGACCTTCTCTTTCGCTATTAAAGATTAAAGCATCACAGGCTTGATAGTATTCGCTTGGATCCAAAGTGAAACTCATTTCCCGGAAAATAAGATTTCTGCACTTTTTCGCTAACTTAGCTACTTTTTCTTCAATAGAATCATGCTGGCCAAATCCAGACCCAATCATTACTAAAAAGGCTTTATCATAAATGTCGTGTAGACTTTGCCAAGTTCTAAGTAAGAAATCTGGCTGCTTCCTTGCAACTAGACGGCCGATAGAAAGGAATAATACCGCATTTCTTGGAAGATTTAGTTTTTTCTGGAGTTCAATTTTCTTATCAAGACTGATTGGACGAAAAGTCTTTTTAGTATCTATTCCAAAACCTATGGGATAAATGTTTTTCTTTATTCCATATTCTTGAAATTCTATCAATTGGCCGGAGTTTAAGACGATGTAACCGTCCATCGTGTTCTGAATCAAACTCCTCACAAAGTCACCTTTGCCTCTATTTTTTAAATTCCCTGAGGTGGCTACTGTTAAAAACACTTTTTTCCCATAATAACGTAAGATACCAGACGTCAAGCATTGGATATTTATTTCGCCTTCTTCAGGAAAGATTTCCATCCAGTTAAGTATGTCGAATTCTTTGTGATTCTTTACGAGCCATTCACAGATTTTTGTCATATTTCTTTTACCATTAATACAAACTCCTTCATTTAAGCCGCTGTGTCCCTTAGTTAATATTCTGACATTATACCCGAATTTCTTAAGCGAAACGGCGAGTCGAGTAGTACTTATCTCCAATCCTCCGATTTCTTCTAATGGGTTATATGGTATCGCCAACACAATCTTCATTCTTTACTTCTCCTATGTTGTTTTCAAGTTTCTAATTCTTTTATAACAAATTGAGAAATTTTTGTCAAATCTTGACAAACTCCGATAAATAATATATGTTAAAGATAGCAATTTGAAAAACAAATAGGGAAAAAGGTGAGAAAAAAATGTTGCCAAAAATGCAAGTTTCGGTAACTGAAAAATGCCAAATGATGTGTATATATTGTGAAGGTTGGAAAAAAGCGATGAGAAGTTTTAATCAAGAGAAGAGAGAACTCTCTGCTAAGACAATACTAGAGATTATCAGATGGGGAATCGAAGCAGGACTAAGAGATATACATTTGACTGGAGGCGAGCCTTTTTTAAGAAATGAGTTAATATATGTTGTAAGGGCTATAACTGAAATGGGGGCGAGAGTGGAAGTAAATACCAATGGACTGCTTTTAACTGAAGAAAACGTAAAACTCCTGAAAAAGGCTGGTTGCTCTCTTTTAAAGATTTCTCTCGATACGCCAGAAAAACAAGAATTTAAAGCTATCCGAGGAATAGATGCTTTCGAAGAAATCGTTAAAGGAATAAAGATTGCTAATCGGATTATGCCAGTTAGAGTCAACTGTGTAGCGATGCGAAGCAATTTGCGCACAATCTACCCACTGATTGAACTTATGAGCGAAATCGGCGTTCCACAAATCCATTTACTTGACCTTACTTATTATCCATTTAGAGGCGGCAAAAGTTTCTGGCAAAATGAGTTTGTCTATTTGACGAAAGAAATCCTACCGCTGATCGAAAAGAAAACAGAGAGAAAATTCACAAAATTGCCTATCTTCGGATGCTCTTTCTATGCTTTAGCCATGGAGAAGACAACAGTCGTATTAAAAGAAGCTAATCCAACAATGCGAGCTAAATCATATTGCTCTTCCTGTCGAAAATACTGCCACGAGGGAATGTTTACGCTTAGGCTTTCGGCGAGCGGATATTTAAACATCTGCCCAGTCGTGAATAGTCTCGGTGTCGATGCGGCATCAGCTCTAAAGAAAGGTAAATTACTAAGGGAGTATCGAAGATTTTCGAGGGTATTTGACGAAACTGAGCGAATAGAGTCTTTCCCGATCTTCTTAAGGAGAAACCGACTCGTATTCAAAAATGCTTGAGGTGAAGGAAATGAAGATATGCTTTCTTAATTTCGATGGAGGACCAACATTAGAGGCGACAGACAGCCGAACGGGAGGATTGCATGTCACTTTGTTCAATCTATCTAAAGGTATATCAATATTTCCCGATACGAAAATAACTATAATTTGGCGAGCGGACGGGAAAACAAACAATTCTCTTAAGGAATTACAAAACATGGGTATCAGGCTGGTTGAAATGAAAGCCGGTCCAGAAGAGTTACTTCCAAAAGAAATACTAGAAAAGACTTTACCGGAATTTACTGAAAGGATTGCTAAGTATTTACGAAAGCACAAATTCGATATTATCTATACTTCTGGTTCGGAAGCAGGGTTGGTAATAGCTACTTTAAGAGAACGCAGACTTCTTAAGTCAACCGTTTGGGTTCACAAAAACTATGCAACTTTAGCGGTGCGTCGAGTAATTGTCGAAGAGATGTCAACAGATAAAGCAACTAGTGATGCAATGGGTCAAAGAGAGAAGACGGTTTTGCACAAATGCGACCATATTATAGCCTCCACATCAATTGATAAGGAAGAAATTGAGAAAGTCTTCGATATAAAAAAGAGTAAAATTTCGGTTATTTCCCCCGGATTAAACCACAACATTTTCAAACCACCTCAATTCCTGAATGAAAGACCACCATTTGTTATCAGTGTTGGAAGAATGGCTAAAATTAAAGATTGGCCATTTCTTTTGAGAGCTTTCAAGAAAGTAGTTGAAAATAATGCAGATAACGAAGAATTATTGCTCATTATCATCGGTGGAAGTAAGGAAGAAAGAGATAGACTTGGCCTCAGTGAAATGGTAAGAAAGCTAAATATTCAAAACTTCGTTTCTTTCGTTGATAGCGTTCCTCAACAGGAAGTATTGGCAAAATATTTTCAGATCGCTAGAGTATTCGTCGGCGCTTCCAGACACGAAACTTTTGGACGACTTCCAATAGAAGCACGGGCGTGCGGAACTCCCTTTGTTGTTAGAGCAAACAGTAGTTACTTAGCCACTGCTACAGATGGAGAAGGTGGATATTTCAGTGCTAACACTAGCGAAGAAGAAATGGCAGAAAAAATTACAAAAATTCTCAGACTTCCTTTCCAAAAGTGGCAAAAGTTATCTCAGCTTGCATACAAGAGTACAAAAAAATTCTCGTGGGAAAAAAGTGCACTAGAACATCTCCAATTATTCCAATCTTTGCTTAAGAAGAAGACGACAAAATATAAATAGGATGATTGATTTTATTCAATCATCTTTTTTATTCTTTACCTGTAATAATATATGATATAATTTAATATTAAATATGATTTTAAAAAACAATAAAATTCAGGCAGTTTTGTTTGATATGGTGGGGGTTTTGTTATTTGAGAAGAGAAATTATTTCCCTAGAAACAAAAATCAATTAAATGCTGAAAAAATTGAAAAGCTTTATAATCACATAGATGATAAAAAGCTTTTATTAGATATCAAAAAAAAATTAGGTTTAACCCATAAAGAAATCAATGAAGCTTTGCCCTATATTCCTAAAAAGTATGAGAAATTTAAAAAGCTTTGGGATTTACTGCCTAAGTTGAAAAAGAGATATAAACTTGCCGTAATTAACAACGGAAACTCTTTAGCAGATAAATATTGGAAAAAGAAATTCGATTTTAGTATTTTCGATGAATTTATAGTTTCTGCCAAAATTGGAATTAAAAAACCCGACCCTAAAATTTATCTTCTCACCTGTAAAAAATTAAGAGTAAGAACCGAACATTGTTTATTTATGGATGATTCATCTGAAAATATCAAAACTGCTAAAAAATTGAAAATGAAGACAATTCTATGGAATAACAGAATGGATGCCTATAAAAAATTTACCTCTCTAATTATAAAGAAATAGTGATTAACGCTCTAAAAAATAGTATTAAGGAGTTAGAAGAAAAACTAAGGAAAAATGAAGTTAATCTTATACTTCCACTATTTCAGAAAGGGAAAATTGTTGGAGTTTTGTTTCTTGGCGAAAAGCTCTCTGGGAATTCCTACTTAAAAGAAGATATTGAGTTATTAGAAAATCTCTCCTGTCAAATGGCAATTTCGCTTCAAAACTCTCTTTTATATGAAGAAATAAAAAGGGACAAAGAGATTTTGGAGAGATTTTATAAATTGATAGTGGGTAGAGAATTGAAGATGGTCGAATTAAAAGAAAAAATCAGAGAATTAGAAGAAAAATTGAAAGAAAAAGAAGAAAATACAATACGAAGAGCCTGGCGGAAATCGGATCTTTTATTTTAAGGAAGATCTACGACTAAAATTTGACAAGATTTTTTGGGTTTGTTATAAAGAAAAGTAGAACATTAAGAACAGAATAAAGAGTGAATCGAAAATGACAGAGAGAAAAGTCGAAACGCAAGAGACAAAAGAGGGAAAGAAAGAAGATAAGGAAAATATATCATCTAAAGACAAAAAGAAATTAGAATTGAAGACAATTGAAGCAATTACCAAGAGCAAGAGATGGTTCTATTTCGGAAGAAATTTTTCAAGTCCAAAGTTTAATATTATAGCTCTTAAACCAGTAATTGACGAAGGAGAATTTGCTAATGCGGCCAGAGTTTTTGAAGTAATGCAGTTAGATTTAAACAAGCTATCCCAAATTTTTATTGAGGAGCCTTGGAAGTATTATACTAAAGAAAGAATAGACCGTAAACCTCAGCCTATTGTAAAAAACTATCAAAGCTTAGGAATTTGCCGTGTTTGCGATTACGAAGGATGGCGAGAATTAGCTAAATTAACAGGGAAAACTATTCATTTTATTCACCGCCATGGAGGAGAGAGAGGTCAGAAAAGAGCAATATATTACCCTGATGGTAGTTTCAAAATTGTGAATCCCTATACTTAGGGTAATCCTTTACAACTTTCTATAAAAAACAAAAAGAGGGGAATTTGATTATCAATTCTTACCTCTTTTTTATTTTTACCACCATAAAAGGGATATTTTTTAGGAGTAATAAATGTTGTTTTTACTTCGATTTTTTCTTGGAAATTTTTTAGCCATTGACAAGATTTCTTAAATTTGTTATGAAAAAGTAGAAGCTTGGAAATAAAATATGGAGGGAGAAAGATGAATAAGAAAGGAGATGCTGAGTTACGTGGGAAAACAATAGCGTTATGCCTTACTGGAAGCGTAGCTATAATTGAAGCTCCTAAACTTGCCAGAGAACTTAGAAAAAAGTATGGTGCTGATGTCCAATGTTTTATGACTGAAAGTGCTATAAAGTACGGTGTAAGTCCTGAGATTATGAAATTGATGACCAAGAAGCCAGTGGTAACAGAACTTACTGGATTTACTGAACATATGATCGACTTTGATTTAGTAATAGTCTATCCCGCTACATTTAATACCATTAATAAGATAGCCAATGGAATAGCTGATAATGTCGTGACTTCTTTATGTGGTGCAACTGCGGCGGATAAACTCCTTATAGCTCCTACAATGAACTTAAAGTTTTATAGCAATCCCATCTTGAAAGGCAATCTCGCCAAACTTAAGAGATTTGGTGTCATAATATTAGAGCCTAGAATCGAGGAAGGGACAGTCAAAGCAACTTCAATAGAAGAAATCATCGACTGCGCAATACGAAATCTTACCGCAAGTAAGGAGAGGAAGTGAAAGTGGTATTTATATACATCGGAGGACTCCCTGGTATTGGGAAAACTACCGTCATTGCAGAAGTACTGAAGATTGCACGGAAAAGTGAATTTCCCCTTCAATGCATGGAAGAAAGGAGAGTATTGCAGAAACTCACTGGTGTTACATCCGCAGATGAATATCGCCTTCTACCAGAAGCAGTTCGGTCAGAAGCACGTGAGCAGATGGTAGCTCACTTCTACGAATTAGATCGGAAAGACCCAAAGACAATACGAATCAGGGATGATCATTTCGCCTATCTCAAAGAAGACGGGACTTACTTTTTTCGACCATGTAAACCTGGAGATAAAGTTCAAATGCTTGCATTTGTAGTACTCATTGCAAACCCTGAGACTATTCTCGCTCGGCGTTTAAGTGAATCGTCTCTTCGACCAGAGCGTAGTTTCCTTGATTGTGAGACAATCGCTTCTCATCAAGAAATAGAACTCCAAACAGCCCTTTCCCAAGTGAAACAACTTAAAATTCCTATTAGGGTCTTTGAAAATAAAGAAGGGGAACTTATACCCCTTAGCCAATCTGTATTCTCTTTTATCAGAGAATGCGCTACCCGTTTACGAAATGGTTAGACTGCTAAGCCTAACCATTTTTTTTAAATCTCTTGGGAGAGAAACCAGTTTATATTTCTTTAATACTCTGCTCCAGATGGTTTCGTAAGTAATAAGTAAATTTTTGGGTCTTTTAGGTTGAGTATCTATATCTATACGATGTTTCTTAAGATAAATTTTCATTTCTTGTTCGCTCAAATCAAGCGCCCCTGAATATTTCAAACCGGAATCTATTAAATAAAGAGACAACCTAAGAAATTTTGGCCAACGTCGTTTAATACTTTTTTTGATTTTACCTTCAAATACCGCCCTTCTTACATCTTCTATATAATCATAAAGACGCAATATTACGGAATTTTTTATTTGTGAATCTTTAATTTTGAATTTACGGAAAGGGTTTATCCCATATAGAGTTTTCCCTTCAATTAAAGCTTGGAGGAAATGAGCTCCGTGACCACCGAATCGAAATTTCTTAGGTCCTTGAACCTCTTCTTCTCTGATAAGAGAAATATCAAAACCATCAAATTTCTCTCCGTATATTTTTCTAACAAATTTTTCATAACAATCACTTCTAACCACAATTGCTAAGTCAATGTCATAATGATTAATTCTACGAAGAGAAGAACCAAACTGGATAATAGAAATTATATATCCATCTCGAATGGCGGTTCGTAATGAGTTCAGGAGTCTAATTTTTAATTTTTTATGTTGGTTTCTACCCATTGATGAAATTTATCTAATGCTATGCGATTTTCTTTGAATTTAAGAAGAGATTTTAAATATTCTATGTTAGTTGCATATATAATAGCTGTGTGCTCTTTAGATAAGCGGATTTTTTCCTTTTGTTTTGATGAGAGTATTACGCCAAAACAGTATTCGATCCGTTGAACCTCATCCTTATCTATAAATTGAAAAGAATATGGGATCTTCCGGATTTGTTTTTTGGTAATATTAATTCCAAGTTCTTCTTTTGTTTCTCGGATTACTGTTTGGAATAAATCTCCTTTATCGACATCCTCCTCGCCTCCGGTAGGCGGTTGCCAAAAACCACCACGTTTTTCATTCCGCTTTACGAGGATATAAAAATTTCTTCCATTTTCACGGAACAAACAGTAGATCGAAACTTGGTTTGTAGTTCTCATAATTGCCTCTTATAAATTACTTATTTTTTCTCTACTAAAAAATCTCCTATAGCTAAATAATCCACTCCGGTTCTTAAAAAAGTTGATAAAGCATTTTCGGGAGTTTCTACAATAGGCTCTTGACTATTAAAAGAAGTATTCAAAACCATAGGAACTCCAGTTAAATTATAAAACTCTTTAATAAAAACATAAAAGATATTATTTTCTTCTTTAGCAACTGTTTGGATTCTTGAAGTATTGTCTACATGAATAACCGCCGGTATTTCGGATTTTTTGTCTTGTTTTACCGGAAGGGAAAAAAGCATATAAGGAAATGGTCTATCACATTCGAAGTAATCCTTAGCTTTTTCTAATAAACAGCTTGGTGCAAAAGGGCGAAATTCTTCTCTATGTTTAATTTTTTTATTTAATTGATCTTTCATTTCTATCTTCCTTGGATCACATAAAATACTTCGATGACCAAGTGCCCTCGGTCCCAATTCGCTACCGCCTTGAAACCATCCCACTATTTTGCCATCGGTCAAAAGTTGAGCTACTGTCTTTGAGATGGAATTTTGTTTTTCAAACAAAAATTCGCATCTTGTAGGGATGTATTTTTCTATATATCCTTTTTCTCCCTGAAGGACCGAGAATATCTCTTCTTCAGAATATTCTTTTCCAAAATAATCATTCCTTAATGGCTGTCGCGGAATGTAACCCTCTAATTTATAAAAACCATAAAGAGCATTTCCTATAGCCTGACCCCTATCAGAGGCTGCAGGAAGAATAAAAATATCATCTACAATTCCTTTTTGGAGGAGTTTATAATTAGCAGAGCAATTAAGCGCTACACCGCCTGCATAACATAACTTTCTTTTCCCTGTTTTTTCTACTAATTTAGTAATCAACTCAATTAAGATTCTTTCTGTTTCCTTTTGAATATATGCAGCAACATCTGCAGATTTTTGGTGATTACTGCGACTGTATGGAGGACCGAAATCTAGATGATACTGTTTAGCAAATTTAATAACCCCCTTTTCATATTTATAATTTAAAGCACCGATGACTTCGGTCCCCTTCAATTTAAAAAGAGGGATTGATATTTTTGAGTCATCTCCATAACTTGCCAAAGCCATTGTTTTTCCTGCCCCCTGATCAATCCAGCCTAGAAAATTTGTAAAAGCCTCGTATGTTCTTCCAATTCCTTTTGCTGGGATTCGATTTTGTGAATTTCCACCTATTTTTTCAATTTTTTGACCCTCTCCAATATAATAACTTTCGGTGTCGTTCTCATTTCCCTGTCCATCAATAACAAAAATTAAAGCGTCATCAAAAGGAGACAAAAAATAAGCTCCAAATGCGTGGGATAAATGATGGTCAACGGTTATAAATTTTTTAGAAGGAATTCCTAAGGATTTCAATTCTCCCTGGTAGTGTTCGGGAAGTCTTTTCCCATAATTGCTGAATACCGCCAAAGAAATATTTTTTACTTTTAAATTAAGTGCATCCAAACAATAAAAGAAAGAATTTAAATAACCTGGAGAATATTTTTTGCGATTTAATCGTTCTTCAGAAATGGCACATCGCACAATTCCATCTACTACTATTGCCGCCCCACCATCATGTCCCATATTTACTCCAACTACTATTGTGCCTTTTGAATTAGATTTGTAACTTATCATTTTTTTCCATACATCGTTTAATAAATATGCCCTTAGTTTTCAGATATTTAACTCCTCTTTTATCTCCAAAATTAAATAGATAATAGACATTTTTTAGATTAGAACGGGCAATAGCCTCGGCACACATTATACAGGGTGGAATAAGTATATAAAGTGAATATTTATCAAATTCTTCTCTTTTTCGCATATTTTTCAAAAGGAGAATTTCGGCGTGTTCTTCTTTCTCCGAATTAGCTGCCCCAGCTACAATTTTGCCATCTTTGACTAAAACAGCAGAGATCTTTCCAATTCCTGCCTTACTTTTTTGAGCTAATAACAACAGTTTCTTGGAAATTTTATTTTTCTTATTTTTAAGGAATTTATTCCTGAAAAATGAAACGTCACTGGAAGTTCGAAAAAATACTTCCCTTTTAAAGGGAGCTACTTTAATTTTCACTTCTGGAAAATCCCGAGAAATTTCTTTAAAAAGTTCTTTGTGATATTTTGGATTATCGCGTTGAAATATCACAAATTTGGGCTTGACTAGTCTAAGAATTGTTGGATCATGATCGACTTTACTAGAAATAATAACATAATCTACAAAATCTAATGTAGCGATACGACTCGCACGTTTATTTTGACTCTCAAAAGGACTTATAAAACCTCTTCGTAAACTTACAGTTCTATCAGGATGAACAATTACAATTAATGGCCGTGATTGCTTAGAGGCCCATCGAAGTAATTTTAAATAGTATGGATTAAATGGATCAAAAGCCCCTCCTATTAAAGTGGCACAATTTGGTTTTAATGATTTAGCAATATTTTTAAAAGTAGTTATTTTATTCTTCATTGCCTGCTCTAATCATAAAAAGTGTTATAAATTAGAATATCAGATTTATTTAAATTAGTCAATTTTATACCTTCTCTGAGTTTTATCACAAAAAGCTATTTTTGGGGTTTTCTTTTGGGATGAATTTGGATATAATTTAATATATTGGTTTTTGCCCGCGCGGAGCGCGGGCGAGAAGAATAAGAAAGTGATGGCTGACCGGGAAAGACTCCTCAAAGAATGGTTTCTTTCTGATGTCAATAAAGAATTGGAAATAAATGCCTTAAAGAATAGAGTCAAAGAATTAGAAGAAAAGTTAAAAGAAAAAGAGTAAAAATCTTGGTTAGAAACAAAAAGAAAAATTGGCCGAAAAGGGCTTTTTGTTTTGCCCAAAAACTAGCCAACCAAAATTTGACAAACTCTTTGGAGTTTGTTATAAAGAAAATAGAAACTTGAAGTACGTTGACAAATGAAAAGAGATAGAGGTGAATAGAAAATGCCAGAAGGTGAGGATGGACAAAAACTATTTATAGTTACGGAAATAGGGTCAACTCTATTTTTTGCCCTTTATATTAGGGAATTAGAAGAAAAACTTAAAGAAAAGAGAGAGAAATAGCACTTAAAAGTATCGCAGTTTTACTTTATAATAGATATATTAACACAAAAAATATGTTAGATTCAAAATTTTGGGAAAAATAGAAAAATATTCTAAAAAAAAGAAGGCTCTGATTCGCCTTTCTCCCTGCTCATAAGAAAGTAAGCGACTTTAGAACAGTAGCATTATAAAATCCAATAATTTATGCTTCATTTCTTTTCTATATCAGGTTTTATTAATGGAATCACCTTTGCAATTCTGGGTTTGTTAGTCTTTTTCAATAATCCTAAAAGAAAATTAAATCAATTATATACCTTATTTAGTTTTTCTGTTGTATTTTGGGCAATAAGCTATGGATTTTGGCTGCTCTCAAAAAATTACAACGCAGGTTTATCCTGGGCAAGGATGCTGAATTTTGGAGCTGTTTTTATTCCTATTTTTTTCTTGCACTGGTGTTTAATACTTTTAGATATTGAAAAAGAAAAGAAAAATAGAATAATCTTAGCTCTTGGTTATCTTATAACTTTAGTTTTTGCTCTTTTTGCCTTCACTCCCTACTATGTAAGCCATGTTGGACCCAAGCTCTTTTTCCCTTATTGGCCGAAACCAGGAATTTTGTATCATTTTTATCTTCTGTTTGGATGGATAGGATTGATAGGTTATAGTATCTTTCAGTTGTGGAAAGCTTATAAAACTACCTCAGGTCATAGAAAAGAACAGATTAAATACATGTTAATAGGTGCTATCTTAGGTTTCGGAGGAGGTGCAACTAATTATTTTTTATTTTATAATGTTCCTATTGCTCCCTGGGGCAATCCTTTAGTGGCGATTTGGGGCGTCTTATGTCCTTACGTTATTTTACGCTACCGTTTTATGGACATCCGCTTGGTTTTGGGTAGGGGAGCGGTTTATTTTCTCTCCTTTGCTACGGTTATTGTTTTAGCCTTCTTTTTGATATTTTTAAATAATCGTTTAACTCATCCTCTTTCTTTTAATCTAATTGGCCCTCTAATTATCATCTTAAGTATTTTACTTTTTCAACTTATTTTTAGAATCTACGAAAAATTTGCTTCAAAATATTTTTACTACACCTTTTATAATACTCAAATTATCCTCACCGATTTAGGTAAAAGACTGATTCGGGTATTAGAGTTAGATAAAGTAAGCTTTTTAATTGTTGAGACTTTAATTAAAACTATTAAACTCGATAAGATTAGTTTCGCTTTCAAGCAACCGACCTCTGAGTTTTACCAATTCCAAAAAACTACTGGTTTTGAGGAAAAGAAAATCGGTTCTTTAATTAGAGATACTCTTCTCTGTTCCTATTTAGAAAAAACAAAGAAAATTTTAGTTGAAGAGGAATTGTCTCCAATTATTCGGGAAACTAAAGATGAAATAGAAAAGGAAAATCTCAAGATGCTTAAAGAAAGGCTGAAGAGAAATGGAGTTAATCTTGTGCTTCCACTATTTCAGAAAGGAAAAATTGTTGGAATTTTGTTTCTTGGCGAAAAACTCTTTGGCAATCCCTACTCAAAGGAGGATATCGAGTTATTAGAAAATCTCTCTTATCAGATAGCAATCTCACTCCAAAACTCTCTTTTATACGAAGAAATCAAAAAAGACAAAGAGATGTTAGAGAGATTTTATAAATTGACAATTGGTAGAGAATTAAAAATGGTTGAACTTAAAGAGAAAATCAGGGAATTGGAAGAAAAACTGAGAGAAAAAGGAGAGGAAGTTAATAATTAATCAATATTTACCTTAATCTAAGAAATATCTTCTATTCGCAATAGAATTGAATTATATTATAATAGAAATATCAGTTCGATGGTCAAAAATTATACTGAATTCAAAATTTTAGGCAAATTATTTTAAGGTAATCACATGTTTTGGGGGAATAAATTAAAAATTAGAAAAGCGGAAATTGAAGATATCCCGCAAATATTAGAGGTAGAAAAGGCGGCTTGGGGAGAGGAAAGAGCAGCTATTTTCGAAATGTTGAAATCCCGAATAAAAATCTTTCCCGAAGGAACTTTAGTTGCTCTAGTAGACAAGAAAATTGTAGGATTCATATCAACAGAAATAGTTAATTACGATCTTGAAAAAAATGCTTCAAGTTGGTACGAAATAACAGATAACGGATTTATTGCTAAAACCCATAATACTAAAGGAGATACTCTTTATGGAGTAGATTTAAGTATACATCCTTCGTATCAAAACATGGGTATTGGAAGAAAATTAATGGAAAATATTGGAAAGCTAGCTATTAAATACAATTTGAAACAAGGGGTACTTGGTGGTAGAATCCCAAATTATTATAAATTCGCCAATAGAATAAGAGTTGAAGACTATGTTAATATCGGTGAACAAAAAAGAGGGAATGACATCCCTCCGGATCCTGAATTACGTTTTTATCGAAAGGAATATTGGAAAATCGGGTTAAAAGTTGTAAAAATTATACCAAACTACTTTAAAGATCCTGAAAGTTTGAATTATGGAGTTTTATTAGTCTGGAAAAATCCTTTCTATAACAAGTGGTATCGTTGGATAGCAGCTAAATTATTTAGAGCTTAGCCTCTCGTTCTTTTTGCCACAATCCGTAACAACTACAACTTAAATCATTAAATAAATTTATATTACAAGTTTCCCTATATTGTTGAAGGAGTTTTTGTATTTCTGGAGAACAAATGGAACAGTTCGAAGGGATAGCAATGGGTGGTGGTTCATCTTCAAAACCTCCAATATAAATCGGTCCTAAATTATAAGTTTTTTTAATCACCTCAATAATACTCCAAAGCCAAGGAGGTTTATATTTATTTTTTTCAAAAAGTTTAGACATCAATGTTCCTTCTTGAATAAAGGCAATCTCTAAAGCAACTTCATCTGTTCCTACCTTAAATGCATACTCTATAGTCTTTATTGCTTCTTCAATACCTTCTTTTTCTGTAAGATAAATTGGTTTTAAGAATACATATGTAAGCGTTCTCACTCCATTTTCTTTTAATAATTTTATAGCTCTCTCATAATCTTTTTTATTAAGTCCCTTTCTAATAATAGCATTTCTTATTTTATCATCCTGTGCTTCTAACCCGATTCCTATTATTAACGTTTTATTTCTAAGTTTATTTTTTAAAGCTTTAATTTTCTGATCAGTAATAAATTCTACCCTCGATTCTATAAAAAGTTTCTTAATTGAAGGGTGTTGGTTTACTTTTTTACAAATTTTTAATTGAACATCAAATGGGATTTCATTATTATTTAAGAAGCTTCCTCCATTATAAATTGTTAAAATTGAGGGCTGATTTTTTTTGGTCAGAATGTTAGCTATTTCATAAATGGAAATGAGATCACTGCCTGATAGATTCTTACCTATTTCTTGAGCTTTTTTCCAAAAAGCACACATCGTGCAACCACCAGTTTTTATCGCCCATTCACACCCCTTACCGGGCAATAAAAGAGTAAGACGAGTAAGCGTTTTATTTTCTTGAAAATCACATATTCGATCGACGTAAAAGAACTTTTGATTTTTCATGATTAAATTAAGAAAATCCGTTGCGATTTTCTTTCCTAAGGTTTCATTTACCACCCGAAGTAAAAAAGGTAATATTTGTAAAGAAAACATGATTTTGATAGAATTAATTTAATAACCCTATGTTTGATTTTGTATTGTTAATCTGCACAATAGTAATCTTATTTTTTATTGCCTTTTTGATATTATTTGTAAATCCCGGAAGTAAAACTAATCGGTATTTCTTTCTTTGGGTAATCTTTTTAATAATTTGGATTTTTAGTAATTATTTTGAAAATGAATTCTATTTTCAAAATTACAGACCATTACTTCTGAGAGTTGATTTTGCCTCTGCAATTTTTATAAGTGCTTTTTTTTACCTTTTTTGTTTAAATTTTCCTCGAATAATCCCCGTTTCTAGACAAAAGAAGATAATTATTTATTTCCCATCTATATTTTTATCTATTTTATCATTTACAAATTTAATTATAAAGGATATTCATTTTCAAGACAATACTATTGTATTTGCCCAAGGTTATTTATTCTTGCTTTATTTTCTTTTTTTCATTTTTTATATGGGAAGTGGTTGCGGAGAATTAGTTTTAAAATATAAAAAATCAACAGGGATAGAACGAACTCAAATTTTCTATGTAGTTTTAGGTTTCTCTATTTCTGCAGTTATAGCTGTGACCTTAAATTTAATTCTCCCTCCTTTAGTATTTATTCCTTCGAATCTAGCAAGACTTGGTATCTACGGAATTTTAATCTTCTGTATTTTTACCGCTCTGGCTATTACTCGTTATCATCTTTTTGAAATTAGGGTTATTGCCACTGAAATCTTAGTTGGAGCAGTAGCTCTGATTTTGTTAGTTCAGGCTCTAACAGCTGAAACTCTTTTGTGGAGGATTTTGGGATTTGGTCTTCTTTCTTTATTTGGTATTGTCGGAGTCTTTTTAATTAAAAGTGTTTTGAAGGAAATTGCTATGAGGACTGAACTTCAAAGGGCTTATGAAGAATTAAAAAAGTTAGATGTTGCTAAGACCGAGTTTATTGCTATTACCTCTCATCAGTTAAGAACGCCTTTAACGGCTATTAAGGGCTATGTCTCAATGATTTTGGAAAAATTTTATGGTGGGGTTCCAGAAAAAATCAAAAAACCATTGGAAAATGTTTTTATCTCAAATGAGAGATTAATAAAATTGGTTAATGATATTTTGAATATCTCAAAGATTGAGACAGGGAAAATGGAATTGAAATTGGAAAAGGCATCTTTAGAAAAGATAATCTCAGATATCGTTGATGAGCTAAAAATTAAGGCCGAAAATAAAAATCTTTATTTAGTTTTTGAAAAGCCAAAGGAACCTTTGCCGCAAATTTTAATTGATAAAGATAAAATCAGACAGGTAATTTTAAATGTTATTGATAATGCCATAAAGTACACTGAAAAAGGAGGAGCAACAATAAAATGTCAAATTCTAAATGACAAATGTCAAGTTATGGTTTCTGATACTGGTGTTGGTTTGACAAAAGAAGAAATGACAAAACTATTTGAAAGCTTTACCAGGGGTAGGGCTGGCTATCAATTTTGGACAGAAGGAGCTGGTTTAGGCCTCTATATTTCCAGAAAATTTTTAGAAATGCACCAAGGAAAAATCTGGGCCGAATCTCCTGGAAAAGGAAAGGGTTCAACATTTTTCATTGAGTTGCCAATAAAATAAATCTCATTTTATTAAATAACAAAAAAATGAAAAAGAAAAGAATTAGTATTCTTTCAATATTCAGCTTGATAATATTGACAACAGTAGCTTTATCAACTGCTAAGGCTACTAACCAAGAGGAATGTCCAGCCTGTCCAGGAGAAGGAGCAGAAGATAATCCTTGTACTGAAAATCCATTTACCAAATGGATAAAACTATATCCTAGCAAGACTACCTTAATGCCTGGAGAAACTTTTGAATTAAAAATAGATTGGTATAGAACTTGTTGGTGCCCCAGTGATTATTTCAAGATATTTTATAAAAATGAAGTAACTGGTGAAATAACCGAAGCGGGAAGACATGCTGAACCTTATTGGACAATGTGCATGAGTTATTGCACTGAAACCTACACCCAAACATTGATCGCTCCAAGTGAGCCTGGAACTTATACTGTCAAAGTTATCCATGCTTCAGGACATGGCGAATGGTGGTGTGGTTATTATGATATAAATTGGAACTGTCCACGAGCAGACGGAGGATTTTTAGGACATAAACCCGAAGAACTTTCTTGGGATTTCTATGAAATCGCGGCTCAGTTCACGATAACGGTTGAACCTGAAAAATGGTCTTTTGCCATTATTACTGATTTACATATTGGATTTGATATTCCTGATTATGATGGAGATAGTTACGACGATACCTTATTGTGTGAAGACCCGAACAGAGAATGTGATTATTACCTTACAAAAAGATTAGAGGCGATAGTTAACAGAATAATTGAGCTTAAAGATGGCTATAATATTAAATTTGTTCCAGTTCTGGGAGATATTTCAGATACAGCCGAATATTCTGAGTTACTGAAGGCAAGAAATATTTTAAACAAGTTAAATGACCCCGATGGCGATGGAGACTTAACAGATGGTATTCCTTATATTCCCTTGATCGGCAATCATGACGTCTGGCCCTACACACAAAAAGAAGGGATTGATCCGGATATTAGAGGAGAGGAAAATTGGGCAACAATCGCCGCTTCTGCCATTGGTGATCAATATTTCGAAGGGATCTTTTGGTGCTCTTTCGATACTTTAGCAGAACCGCGAGAAGAATGTTTAGCCAAAAACAAAAATCCTCAAAAAATTCTAGATCTTTTTGGAGAATTTAGTAGACAGGAAAATAAAGATTTCCCTTCTCTTCAAAATTATGCATTTAGTTATAAGGGGATAAATTTTATTTCTTTAGATCAAGTTGAAATTGCCAGAGAAAGAAAGCCAGGATATCTAGAAATTGAGCCTCAATCTCAATTCATTACTACTGCCTGGCTTAATTATAAATTATCGGAATATAAAGATAAGCCAATTATATTATTTTCTCACGATCCTTGGTTTTGGGATAATAAGTTTGATAAACTTTCTGAAAAATATCTTCTTTTTGCTGGGCATGTACATGATCGTAGATGTAACGATAATATTACTGATACAAGTGATTTATTCTGTGAAAGAATTATAGCAAAATCAAGATTAGGCGCAATTCCAACAGAAGCAATTCTTGAAGAATATAGAGAAGAACCGGAGAGAAATATTGGTGTTATCAGAATTGTCGAAGTAAAAGATGTAGAAAAACCTATGAGAGAAGACATAGATTATTCAATAATTAAAGGTATTCCAGAAGAAATTGCTCTTGATGAAATAAAAAGACCGGATCCTTACATTATTTATTCACCTGAAAATCCAGCTCCAAATGAAAATGTCGCTTTTATCATCAATGATGAATTGAGAGGAAAAGAGATTAAATCTTGTAAATGGGATTTTGGAGATGGAACAACTGATAACTCTAGAAATTGTAAAGTATCACATTCTTATTCACCATTTATCCTTTGGAGATATACTGTAAAGGTAACAATAACTTATCTTGACGATACTCAAAGAATAGCTGAGAAAAGTTTTTGGGTTTTGCCAAAATTTAAACTCAAAGTTCCAGAATTTATAATTCCAAATTTATTAGTAGATGAAACAGTAAATGTAGCTGAAACACCTCAAAATACCCCAGCATCGGTGTCACTTTTTAAAGAGATCGATGGCTTAAAAATCCCAATTGGAATAATAAATGTCCACTTTGAAAAGGTCGGCGAGAAATAATAATCTTCTTTAAAAACCATGAATAATCAAAAAATTAACCCAGATCCTAAAGGAAAAGCAACAGCTTCTTTAATCCTTGGAATCCTGAGTATTTTACCTCCGATATTATTTTTGTTTTCTCTTTTTGTTACTATAGTTGCGCCTGGTCTTATAAAAGGTACTTATGGTCCATCGCCATTCGTAGCATACACTTTTTTATTACTGCTCAAATACTCTCCTTTTTCCGGTCTGATTGGGATAGTAGGCATAATCTTAGGTGAAAAGAGTATAAAATCAACAAAAAGAAAATTTGCCATAACAGGAATTGTATTATCTTTGATTGGCGTAGTTATTTCATCATATATTTTTATCTCAAATCTTATTAAATAAAAATGCGAAAATCACTTAAAATCTTTTTATCCATTTTAGCTTTAGGAATAATCATTTTTCTCCTCGGAGTCAAAGGATTTAATTTGAATTCCAAAATAAATGCTCAATCTGAAGAAATCTCTGACTATGTTAATCTATCTAATTTGGTAGCCGATGTTGATTTGGATGTAAGGAAATCCATCCTCTATATGCCTTCCTGGCCAGAAGTAATAGAGGAAGAAAAAATTCTTTTTATTCCTTCAACTGGTATTGGAACAATTTATCTTTGTCCTCACGCTACTTCATTGAGTGAAGTTACACCTCAATGTGAAGATATAGAAATTTTGGATGTTGGCGAGAGTAAAAATGAAATATTTGTTGAGACTACAACTTACAATGGAAGAGAATACTACATGGTTTTTGGTATAAAAGGAACAGGGGGAGGAGAAGCTTACAGAACTCAACTTACATATGAGGGTGATTTAAATGGTCAATATTCTGATGAAGTAAATCTAAAAGCCACGCTTATTGTTAAAGATGATGAAGTAATAACTGGAAAAACTATAAATTTTGTTTTGGGTGAACAAACTGCTACGGCAATTACTGATGAAAACGGAGTAGCTACTGCTATAATGGAGTTATTGCAAATTCCGGATGATTATACTATTGAAGCAAAGTTTGTGGGTGAAGGAGATTATCTGCCGTCAAGCGATTCTGAGCTATTTGAGATCCTCAAAGAAGGCGTGACAATAACTGTTTCAGATAGAGAAGGTTTCACTTTCGACATTGTAACTTTAGAAGCTCAAGTTTTGGATGACGATGGGGAAGTTTTAATTGGCGGTCCTTATGAGATTGAGTTTAAGGTTAATGATGAAGTTATAGGCAAAGCTCAAATTAAAGAAGATGGCCAAGTAGAAATTGAATGGAATGTAAATTTTATTCCAAAAGAATTAATCGAGACCTATCTAATTGTTGTTAGTTTTTCCGAGAATGAATATTATCTTTCAGCTCAAGGTAATGGAAGTTTTACTTTAAAGAGTGCTAAATTACTAAAACAAGATGCAATAAGCGAATTAGAGGCAGCTAAAACTGGTGATAAGAAAACTGATAAAAAGATCGATAAAATTATTTGGTTAATTAATAAAAGTTTAGATCAAGATTTATGGCTCGATGCTTCCCGTTTAGTATTCTTTGGAAAGGGAAAATGGAATTTTGAGTTAAAAGAACTGGATGAAGAAAATCCTGAAAAGATGTTTGATTTGAAAGAATTAGGAAAATCAAAAGGACCAAAATCAGGAATAATGGTTTTCCATTATGAAAAGGTAGCAGTGGGGTTAATGATGCCAAAACCAAAATTAGAAGAATTTGAGATTCCAGAATGGCTTGAAAATCGCGAAGAACTCAAAGACTTTAAAGATTGGAAAATTTCAGAAGAATTGAAATCAGTTTTTGAGAAAGTCATTAGGAAATTAGTCAAAGCAGACCAAATATTAGCAAAGATTGCAATCTTTGATGCAAAAAATACCCCTGTTCAAGATTCTAAATTCCAGAGAATAGTTGAAAAACAAATAGAATTAGCAAAGAAAGAAATTCAAAAAGCTGAAAAGGAATTAGAAAAAGGAAGACCGGATAAGGCAATTATGCGATTAGCAAAAAGTTGGCTTCATTCACAGCTAGCAATTAAGTTTGCTGATTTTAAAAAATAAAAGACTTTAGAGGAATTTATAAAAGATTTTTATTTTTGTAAAAGGTCGTAATAAAAATAATAAAGAATCTAAAAAATGAATAATTATCAAACCAGTGAAAAATCTACTCTGAAAGAAAAAGCGGCCATTATCTCTCTAGTATTAGGAATTGTTGGTACAAGTTTCTGTATAATAATTTCAATGCTTTACTGGTTTCATTTACCAATACCAACAAAATTAGGAAAATTAATATGGGAAATATCCGATACTTTATGGATTATATTTCTATATGTCGCATTTCCGAGTAGTATTCTTGGATTAATTTTTGGGAGAATAGGATTTAACTCATCAAAAAAAAAGTTAGCCAAAATAGGAATGGTATTCTCAGGAATAGGAATTTTTATATCTAGCGTAACAATAGGTTTTCAGATATGGTCTTTATTACAAGGAACTTAAAATGAAAATTAAAAAACCAGGAAAAAAACAAAATGGGGACAAAATGGGGTCAACTCTATTTTTAAAAGATCGCTCACCTGTTCAAAATATTCTTAAAATTGGAGAAAAAATAAAAATTACCATCGCTGGTAAACCCATCAATAGTAGATCATTTGAAGGAACTGATTTTATTCGAGTAATATCCCCTTAAGAAGCAACTTTCCAAAAATTTTTGCGATCGAGGAGAAGAAGGAAAAAAGGAATCAAGAAAAAAATGGTCGCTATAAGAATAATAATAAATTTAGTAAGGTAAAACGCAGAATAACCACGATACTTAAAAAGCCAAACCAAATCTCCAAATTCATCAACTAAATTTGCCAACAAAATAATTAAAATTATAAAAAGTATCATAACAGAAATTATCCAGGCCCATTTTTTTCTTAAAAGAACAAAAATGCCAGTAAAAAAAGAAGTTAAGAAAATTACTAAAAAAATATTAAAACAAATCCAAAAAATGGAGCTGCTGGTGTGGCGGGGCCCCACTGCCATCCTTTTAATATCGAAAGAATATAAAATATAAAAGTAAGTGGTAATAATGATATCATCCACCAGGCAGCAATTTTTGTTTTTGTCGGAAGAATAATTTTCTCCATATTTTTATATTTTACTCCCAGAGAAAAAATGGGTCAATGCAAAAACAGGAAAAATGGTAAAGGCAAAGGTTCAACTTTCTATATTGAATTGCCAATAAAATAAAAATTTATTAAGATAAAAATGCGCGTATAGCTCAGAGGTTAGAGCGTCCGTTTCACATGCGGAAGGTCGTTGGTTCAAGTCCAACTACGCGCACAAATTTTAGCCAGGATATTGACAATGGCTTAGGGGTAGATAAAATAAATAAACATTGATAAAAAGAGACAATGGTCAGGAAAGTCCTGTTTGATTCAGGCGCTGGGCCGCAGCGGTAAAGCCCGAATACTGACCTTGCCTCAAATAAATTTCGTCATTTCTCTTCGAGCCTAAGGGAAAATATTTTTTAACTTAGCCACTCGAAGAGAGTGGTTTTTAAATTATATGAAAAAATTTTTTCAAATGAAAAACAAATTAATTATTTTTACTTTGATTGGTTTGTTGATATTGCCGATTTTTCCTACCCTCCCTATTCAGGCAGAAAGCATTCAAACAGCCATCGAATATCTTAAAACCCAAACTCCCGATCCCTGGATAACCATGGCTCTAGTTTCAGCTGGGGAAACCGATTTGAATTTGAATCATTTAAAAGAAGTCACTGGCAATTTAGCCACCGATTATGAAAAGACAATTTTGGCTTTAACTGCTGCAGGTAAAAATCCCAGAACTTTTGGCAATATTGATTTTGTTGCTAAACTAAAAAGTTTTTATCAATCAAATCAAATTGGCTCTCCTGATTTATTGAATGATGATTTTTGGGGGATTTTGGCCTTAGTTTCGGCCGGTGAAATTCCAGGCAGCCAAATTATTCAGGATTCCAAAAACTTTATTTTAGTCAATCAAAATCCTGATGGCGGCTGGAGCTATGCAGTGGGTGGGAATAGCGATACTAATGATACAGCTGCAGCCATCACCGCCTTATTGGAAGCTGGTCTTAAAAAAGATGACCCGGTTATTACTAAAGCCATTGATTATTTAAAATCAAGCCAAAATGAAGATGGAGGTTTCCCTTACACCTCTGGTAGTGAATCCGATTCTGGTTCAGATTCCTGGATAATTTCAGCAATTTATAAATTGGGTCAAAATCCTGAAGATTGGCAAAAAGAAGGCAAAGATCCAGTTAGTCACTTAAAATCTTTGCAAAGAGACGATGGTTCTTTCAAATGGATTGCCTCTGAGGATAAAGGTTATCCAATTTTAACTGCCTATGCGGTAATTGCTCTAACCCAAAATTATTATCCAATAAATAGACTTCATCATTTAAGAATTGAGGGAGAAAATAACAATATTTGCGATGCTTATATCAAAGCAAAAACGGCTATGGATATTGTTGAAAATGGTTCAACTATTTGTGGTTATACTTATTTTATTGAACAGACAAGTTGGGGACCTTATTTAAAAAAGATAAATGATGAGGAAGCCCACGATTTTATTGGCTGGCTTTATTTTGTTAATTATCAGCTTCCAATGGTTGGGGCAGCTGATTATATTTTGGAACCAGGAGATGAAGTTCTTTGGTATTTTGGTGAATGGGGTTGGAAACCTACTAGATTAACTTTGGCTAGCCAACAGGTTGATCCAGGAAATAATTTAGAGGCAAAGGTAGAGTATTTTGAAGATTCTTTATGGAAATCCTTGGCCGAGGCCACAATTTATGTGAATTCCCAGACTTTTACCACTGATAGTGATGGTGAAGCCGATTTAGTAATTAATGAACCCGGAATTTATAAAGTCTATGCCGAAAAATCAGGTTTTGTTAGAAGTAATCAGTTGAAATTGGCAGTTGGTCAAGGAGTTAGTCAAAGTGTCGATTTAAAGGTCGAGATAGTATCACCGGTTATTCCTGAAATTGCCTTTTCAATTGATAAAAACCAGATTGATTTTGGAAAACTTGCTCCCGGAGCTCAGGAAAGTAGCCAACTTCTGATTACTAATACCGGAAATGTCAGAATCTATCTTGAAGGAACTGTCAGCGGTGCTCAAATTTTTAGAGAAAATATTAAATTAGATAATTTAGCCTGGCCAGATTTTAGTGCGATTATTAATACCGGATCAAATAAAAATGTTTTAGTTGGATTAATCATCCCCAGTCATTGGACAGATTTTGGAATTAAAGAAGGCAATCTAACTTTTTGGGCAATTAGTCAATGAAATTTAAAATTTTTCTAATTTCATTTCTTATTTTCTGTTTTTTTCTTTCTATCGATCAAGTTTTAGCTCTTGGAGTTGGAGCAAATCCTTCATTTTTAGATTTAGAACTGAAAGTCAATCAGCAAAAAGAAGCCAAAATTTTAGTTTATAATATTTCTCAGGAGCCAGGAATTTTCCAAATTTTCCCTGAAGAATTAAAAGATTGGATAAAAATTAGGCCTGATAATTTCCGGTTGGAAGCCGGGGAAAATAAAGAAGTGGAAATTAAGGTTTTGGCAAAAGAAGGAGGACAAAGGGCAACCGATCTCTCAGTTTCGGCCATCCCTTTGGATCGCCAGAGTTTTAGTATTAGTCCCGGGCTAAAAATTCCTTTGAGATTAAATGTTATGGAAGAAAGGCCAATCTTTTTGGCATCGGTTTTAGAAGCCTTTAGACAAAGTTGGCCTTGGTTAATAGTTGGAATTTTAGTGATTTGTTTAATCGGGATTTTTTTGATAAAATATTTCAAAAGGCGAAAAAAGATTATTGCGAGGGGCCCGCTGAAAGCGGGAGGGAGGAGGGAGGGTCGGAGTCCGCCAGAGAATCTTCCGATTGAGACTTCGATTAATAGGTTAGAGAAAATATGAAAACTCCACTTAAAATTTTTATTTTCTTTATCTCTTTAATCATTGGTATTTTTTTAGTCCAGAATTTAGATAATTTAACAAAAATTGGTCAGCCCCAAGTCAAGGTTGGAGAAAGTCCAGAAATCATAGTTAATCTTAGACTTGATTTTGGTAATGGAAATATTAAAAATTATGATAATATTAAGTTACGAGAAGAAAAGACTACCTTTGATTTATTAAAGAGAGTAACTCAAGAAAATAATTTAGAATTTTCTTTTAAAGAATATCCTGATTTGGGAGTTTTTATTGAATCAATTGATAATGTTGCTAACGATGCTAAAATTAATAAATGGTGGCAATATTGGGTAAATGAAGAATATGCAAAAGTTGGGGCGAGTAATTATTACTTAAAAAATGGGGATTTAGTTGAATGGAAATATGTTGAAGCTCAATTTTAAAATTATTATTTTTTTAATTTTAGTAACCTTAGGGGCAGTTTTTAGATTGTTACCTCATCCCTGGAATTTTACACCAATTGCAGCAATTACTTTGTTTTCCGGAGTTTATTTAGGAAAAAGATATGCGATTTTGGTTCCGATTTTGGCAATGTTTTTCAGTGATATTTTTTTGGGTTTTTATGAATGGAAATTGATGTTAGCAGTTTATGGGAGTTTTGCCTTAGTTGGCCTTATAGGCTTAGCAATAAAAAAACAAAAAAGCTTGGAAACTATTTTGGCTGGCAGTTTAACAGCTTCAATTTTATTTTTTTTGATTACTAATTTTGCCATTTGGCAGTTTACCTCTTGGTACCCCAAAACTTTACCAGGCTTAATTCAATGTTTTATTTTAGCCCTGCCCTTTTTCCGAAATACTCTATTAGGAGATTTATTTTTTACTGGAATTTTATTTGGAGCCTATGAATTAGTTTTAATTTTTGTTGAAAAGAAGAAGTTAGCAGTTTTGTATTCTTAATTTATACTTTGAGATTAATTTAAAGACCGCAAAAAGCGGTTTTTTATTTTAGCATTATACCTCACCAAAATCTTGACAAAATTTTTGGAGGTGCTATAATGAAGATGTAAAAATAGGATAGCTCTTTGAAAAAAAATTATAGGGAAGGGGAGAATTTCACCTCGGCAGATAGGAAATCAAACACTTGTGGTGAGTTTATCAACCCATTGGTTTCTTGCCTGCAGGGGTGAAAATTTGAAAGTTATAGTTTCGAAAGGAAAAGGGAAAATAAATAAAAAGAGAGGCTTGCAAGTAATAGGACACCAAATAGAAGGTCTAAATGTATTCAGTGTTGAACATTTAACAAACCAGACCCAACCAGCACATTGTCATCCGAATGGATTCGAAATAGTCTTTGTTTCAAGAGGAAGAATATGTTACGAAACTAGTGAAGGTAATTTTAATGTAGCAGAAGGAAATCTAATTTTCTTTCCAAAAGGAGTTGTCCATAAACCGGTGCCATCGAAAGGTAGCGTGGCTGTTGTTATCCGGAATTCCAAGGAAAAAATATTAGTTTAACCCTCTTCCCCTCTTTTTTCGAGCCCGCAATCATTTGTGAGCTGGAAAAAGGAGTAGTTCTTTAAAATAATAAAGGGAGAATTTGCATCGCCCGAATTGGTCATCAGGTTTTGGTGATCAGCTCGGGTGAGATAAAAATGTAATAAATTATATGAGAGAGATAAAAAACATTATAATTGCGAGATGGCTGAAGAATCTAATTGGAAAGTCTCTCCATTATGGAACCTGTCCTAACTGTGGTGATAGTTGGTGGTGGAAAAAATCGGGCGGTATAAGTTATAAGAGAAACGGCATTACATTATTCGAAATTATGATTTGCAAAGAATGTTTGCATAATCCAGCCAGATTGAGTTTGCCAAGAATCGAAAAGGATTTGATAAAATCGCAATGGAATCCTGAAGATATAAGGTTAGCTAAAACAGCTATAATGTCCTTCAAAGTTAGAAAAGCATAATCTTTTTTCGAGCCCATAATTCATCAACGAGGCCGGGTCTCGTAGTGATGGTGGGTTGGAAAAAGGAGAGAATTTCAAAAGCCCAAAATTGGGCAATTTTTAATTTTATTAAATTTTAAATCTTTGATATAATAAAAAGAGAAATCCCCCGACCCCCACTCCAGACACCTTCTTTACTCCAAAATTGCTTCGCAATTTTGGAGACCTCATTTCCGTTCGCTGTAGGGGCCCGCGAAGGCGGGAGGGTGGCGGGTGGATTGTAGTCTGGCGCTCCGCCTTCGGACTCGCTGTAGGGGCCCATTCCGAAAGAATGGGAGGGTGGCGGGTGGGTGGAGTCCAACACGGGGGATTCTAAGAGAAAATGGCAGAGATTTATTTTCAGCGAAATATTTTAATTCAATATTTTGTTTGGCATTTTTTTGATCAATCCAAGGCAATTTTGAAGGCCTGGAAAAATTTCCTTTTGTTTAATTTGAATTATTTCTCAACTCCAGTGCTCATTAAAACTTTCTTTTCTCACTGGAGGCAATATAAATGGTATTATCCCAGAGGATTGGATATTCCAGTATATCTTGAGGTCTTTTTTTCCAATTTAATATCGAGAGTTTTAGGAGCGATAATGAGAGCTGTTTTGATACTGATTGGTATTTTTTTAGAAATTTTAATAATTTTTGCAGGCTTGATAATATTTTTTGGCTGGATATTTTTACCAGCTCTTTTGATTTTCGGATTAATTTTTAGCCTTAAAATTTTATTTTCATAATATAGTATATTTTCTGCGATCGTAGAAAACGCGTTATTAAATATGATTAATTTTAATTTAAAAGAAGCGGGAATTTATCAAGCAGTAATTTGGGAAGGATTTCCAATTTTCAAATTTGCTAATTTTTTAAAAAAATTACTTTTTGGATTATTTTGTATATTTTTATTAATTTCTCCTTTGTTTTCTCTATTTTTTTTAATTTTAAGTGTGTTTTTCTTTTTAGCTGAGAGTTTTTTTAATTCAAAGTTAAAAAATCCAGAGATTAAATTTTCTATTGAAGAAGCAATTTTAAGCCCAGAAAGATTTAATTTGGCTGAATTTTTGAGTTTTGAGGTAGCCAAGGCTGGCTGGAGATCAATAAAATTTGCCAAATCAAAAAAGTTATCAGAAATTAATTCCACAATTTTGTTTTATTTTCTTTTGGCGGATAATCCAAAATTGGAATTTATTTTTTCCCGAGCTCTTTTGAATTTAAAAGAGATAAAAGAGAAATTGAAAGGAGAGATAGAAAAATTTGAAGGTCAAAAATTTGATGAGACTTATTCAAAAGATTTTCAAGATCCCATTCTCGAATCTTTAAAAATTGCTCAAAAAAAAGGAAATTTAAAAATTGGAATTTGGGATATTTTGACTGCCTTGGCAAAATATAATCAAATTTTTAAGAAAATTTTAATTAATTTCAATTTAAAGGTTGAAGATATCGAAAATTTAACCTGGTGGCAAGAATCCCTGGAAAGAAAAATTGAAAAATCCAAAAAATTCTGGGAACATGAGAATTTGATGCAAAGAGGTTCAATTGCTAGAGATTGGGCAGCTGGTTATACCATAACCCTTGATCAATTTTCTACTGAGTGGTCAGAAATGATCCAAAGGTATGGAGTCGCCGAGATGATTGGCCATGAAAAAGAAATTGCCCAAATGGAAAGGATTTTATCCAGGGAGACAGTAAATAATGTTTTATTAATTGGTGAGCCAGGGGCCGGGCGAATGAAAATAGTTCAGGAGTTAGCCAGGAGGGTCCTCTTTAATTTGAGCTCACCTCAGATAAATTCAAAAAGAGTTGTTAGTCTAGATATAGTCTCAATTTTGGCCCAAAGTCAATCTCAGGAAGAGGCTGAGGGGATTTTGGCTCGAATTTTTGAGGAAGCAGCCTTCGCCGGAAATGTCATTCTAGTCATCGATGATTTTCACAATTACGTTGGTCAAATTCCTCAGCCAGGAATAATTGATATTTCTGGTTTAATTTCCCGCTATCTTTCTTTACCAAATTTCCAATTAATTACTGTTACCAATTACCCTGGCTTTCACCGTTTTATCGAACCAAGCCCGGTTTTAAATTTTTTTGAAAAAGTTGAAATTTCTGAAATTTCTGAAAGGGAAACCATTTTGGTTTTGGAAAATCAAGTTCCCCATTTTGAAGTAAAATATAAAATATTCATTCCCTATCCAGCCATCAGAGACATAGTAAAATATTCCGCTCGCTATTTACCCCAAATTCCCTTTCCCAAAAAGGCAATCGATTTATTAGATGAAATTACTGTCTATGTCACGAGATATACAAAAAGTAAAATTGTCTTACCAGAACATGTCGCCAGAATTATTTCTGATAAGACCCAGATTCCAGTTGGAGAAGTAGCTATTCAGGAAAGGAAAGTTTTACTCAATTTAGAAGATTTATTGCATCAAAGAGTTATTAATCAGGAAGAAGGAGTAAGAGAAGTAGCCACTGCCTTAAGAAGAGCCAGAGCCGACATCACTACCAGAAAAGGGCCAATGGGTTGTTTTTTATTTTTAGGACCAACTGGGGTAGGTAAAACCGAGACCTCGAAAGCCTTAGCCGAAATTTATTTTGGTTCAGAAAAGAGAATGATTAGATTAGATATGTCTGAATTTCAGGCAATAAAAGATATTCCAAGGTTAATTGGCTCGTTTGAGGAAGAGGGATTATTGACAACTCCGGTTAGAGAAAATCCCTTTTCTCTGGTCTTATTAGATGAATTTGAAAAGGCTCATCCTAATATTTTGAATTTATTTTTACAGGTTTTTGATGAAGGCCATCTAACTGATGGTTTAGGAAGGAAAACCAGTTTTTTAGATACAATAATCATTGCCACCTCAAATGCTGGCTATCAGGTGATTTTGGAGGCCCTAAAGGAAAAAATCGAATGGTCAGGGGTGAAAGAAAAATTAGTAGATTTTCTCTTTAAAAATGCCATTTTCCGGCCAGAATTGATTAATCGATTTGATGCTGTTGTCGTTTTTAAACCTTTAACTAAGGGGAATCTTTTAGATATTGCTGAATTATTATTCCAAAAATTAAAGAAAAATTTAAAGGAAAAAGAAATTGAATTCATAATTACCCAACCTCTGAAAGAAAAAATAGTTGAATTGGGATATGACCCTGTTTTCGGAGCAAGGGAAATGCGGAGGGTAATTCAAGATAAAGTTGAAAATATCTTGGCCCAGGCAATTTTGGCTGAAAAATTAAAAAGAGGAGATAGAGTAGAAGTTGAGCCAGAAAAATTTAAATTGATAATTAATCCAATTTAAAATTTAAGTCTTTTAGTGAAATTTGTAGATACTTCTCTCATTTTTACTATTTTTACTATAATTAAATAAAATTATGAGTTTTAAAATAAACTCAAAAATAGTTTTAAATTTTCTAATCTTCCTATTTGTTATAGGTGGGGTGATTTTGTTTTTGCCAAAAACTGCTCGGGCAACAA
>Ga0315312_1000365_pt1 | contig 60023 bp, 48 predicted proteins | sample TDP7_MG_FD_203629 | JGI IMG/M metagenome (GOLD analysis project Ga0315312, IMG submission 203629) | Freshwater sediment microbial communities from Lake Towuti, South Sulawesi, Indonesia - TDP7 | ecosystem: Environmental > Aquatic > Freshwater > Lake > Sediment | place: Indonesia: South Sulawesi... | reverse complement strand
TTTTCTCTTCTTTGACCGCATCTGTTCCGTATTGATCAATAACTTTTTGATCAATATCTAAGACTTCAATTCCTTCATAAGTGTAAGCAAAATTTAAACTTAAGTAGTCGGATAATCGTGGTCCTAACCTCAATCCGCCGCCCTGACGTTTTTCTTTGTAAGCAGATTCTACCGTGCCGTACTGTCTTGTCCTTAGTGTGTTGAAAATATCTATTCCCAGAGAAATTGGTTTTTGCAAAAACCAAGGGTCAGTGAAACCTATCTCATAATTCTGTTTCCGAGCACCAAATTCCCAGAGTAAATTCAACTGATACGCCCGACCGAAGAGATTCTTATGTTGCACCTGTAAAGTTCCAACTAAACGGTCAGTAGAAGAATAACCAGCTCCAGCCGAAAGTATGCCTGGTTTACCTTCAACTACAGTGAAGATCAAATCAGCAAGATTAGGATTTCTAACTTGTTGGACATCAACTTTTACATCATCAAGAAAACCTAAGTTATACAGTCTTTCCAGACTGCGTCGTACTTCACTTGCTAAAAGTGGCCCCCCTTCTTTGACTAACAATTCTCGCCGAAAAACATATTCCTTAGTAAAAGTATTTCCTTCAATGTAGATACGGTCTATATTTACTATTTCACCTTCCACAATTTGAAATTTTATTTTCAAGTTGCCTTTTTCACTGTCTTCAATCGTTTCCGGTTCAATCAATGCATGTAAATATCCCTTATCACCATAGAGAGTTTGTAAATTAATTAAAGTTTCTTCATATTTTTTCTGCTCAAAAATTTTGCCTTTTTTCAAAGTAACCGCCTTTTCCAATTTTTTTTCGCTTAAGATTTTATTTCCGGTAAATTCAAATCCTTGTACTTTAAATTTTATTCCTTCATTTATTTGTAAAATAATCTGCATTTCAGTACGTTCGGGATTAAAAGTTATCACTGGTGTTTCAAGTGTCATTTTCAAATATCCATGGTTTTTGTAAAAAGATTCGATTTCTTTTAAGTCGTTATCTAAATCTTCTTTTTTATATACTTTTTTTGTTTTCGTTTTCATCAATTTAAGTATTTTTTTTTGCAGGAAAGATTTTACTCCCTCAAGTTTGATTTCCCGAATAACAATCTGATTCCCCTCAGTAATGAAAATATTGACGGCAACCTTATTTTCTATTTCTGGAGTTTCGTAACCTTCTACTTGACAATCAGCATAACCCTTATTTTTATATAAGTCAACAATTTTTGTAAGGTCATCCTGTAATTTTTTCTGGTCAAAAAATTCTTTTTCTTTTAGAGAAATTTCACTTTTCAGTTTACGATCCGAAAAATGTTTATTTCCCCGGAAGATAATTTTTTTAATTTGTGGTTTTTCTTTGACATTGAAGATAAGTTTTATTCCTTTTTCTACTTCTACAGTTTCCGCATTGACTTCTAAGAATGAACCAAGAGCAAAAATATTTTCAATATCTTCTTTCAATGCTTGTTCGGTTAAGAGGTCACCTTTACGGAGTTTAATCTTTTCCCGGATTTCCGTCTTTGACACATAACGATTTCCTTGTATTTCAATACTTCTAATTTTCTTTAACTCTGCCCAAAGATTACTTGCAAAAAAAATAATAATAATAAAAAAGAAAAAAAATGTTCTTTTCATATTTAACTTGTCCTTCAATCTAATCTATTTTTATCTATTTTAATAAAAAAACTAAGAAAAGGCAAGAGTAATCCATCTGTTTCTTACTCTTCCCAACCGAAACGCCAGCGGGGTTCAAGATAAATTTTTCTTTCTGGCGTTGCACTACCAGAGGTAGTTTGTCCTTTCTCTAATTCATAAGTTGCCCTAAGGAGAACATCACCTTTCCAGCGGAAACGGTAGGCAAGTTCAAATTCGTGTTTTAAATCAAGACGGTTCACTAAAGTATCTAATTTTACACTGTAACCTAAAAGGATATTCTGCAAGATCTGTTTTTCAAAGGTGACTTTGGTTCCTTTAACCAAATCTCGCCAGTCGGTACCAGCCGAACGCAAATCAGTACTAACCGGTTGTTGGTCCCCCGGTGCGGTTGGTGTTCCTTCAGTTGTTTCGAGAGGAGTTTCTCGTTCCATTCTTACGGTATCAACCAAACCAGCATAAGTGAGAATATTTTTAACTAAAGGGGTAGTTAGACTTGTATCTATCCAACGCAATATTTCACGCCGGAGAAGAACTATTTTTCCCTCCGGGGTGAGTTCACTTATATCTACATTAGCGAAAACATAGTTTAATGCTTTTTCTTGAGTTAATAAAGGATAATTTTTAGAATAAAATTTGGGTTGTATTTCACCAATTTTACCACGGTCAATGACCATTACTACCACATCAGGTGATGTTTGTTTAGTTTCCGGGTCTAAAACTGTAGTTTTCGTCTCTGTTACTCCTTCAAGGTAACAAACATTATCAATCACTTCAAAAATTGCTTTTTTTATTTCAAAATTACGATTTAAATAACTAAGGTTGCCACGAATTACTTCAATTTTTCCATTAACTTTTAATTTTTTACCCTTACCAGTTAATTTCAAAAAACCATTGATATTTGTATTTACTAATTCATTTTCGTACCAGACATTATCCTTAGTTCTAATTTCTAAATTTAAATCAAAGAAATTGAAAATTTCATTCCAAGTCACATTAGTTTTTTTCTCTTTAGCTGGATAGGTAAAATGGGTATTACTTAACTCAATAATACCATCTAATATTGGTTTATCCTCTCTTTTGGCTAAATTAAAACTAACTTTTGCTTCGCCCTGTGAGGGAGCATAAATTAAGCGTTTGAAGATAGTGGAATGGGGAATGATTAAATCTTCCAAAACGACGCTTATCCCTTTATCCGTAGATGACTGCAAGTAAAATGCATAGTCTTTTATTTTAAAGTAAGGAAATTTGTCTGGAGAGGAAAAAGTTAATTCAATTTTTCCATTTGCCTCAATTTTCCCTTGTCCTATTTTTGCACTTAAGGAACGCAAAAAGACATTTTGTCCACTAAATTTAAGGTGAGCATTAAACTCGCTAATTTTTTTCAATACATCTTTTATTTCCATTACGCCGTCAGAAACTAATAGACTACCTTCAAGTTGCGGAAAATCCGAGTTGCCTTTAATTATTAGTTTACCATTGACCTTTCCTTTTGACTCAATAATTTGTGGGATTATGTTCTTCAAAAAGGAAAGTTCTCCTTCTTCCAAGACAAAAGTAAGAAATAAAGGTTGTGGCTTAGCCCTCTTTTTCCTAACTAAAGGAAATTCGCCAAAACCACTGAGTGAATATTTTTCGGGAACAGATATTTTTAAATTTTTAAGAAAAAAGGTATCTTTTTCTAAACGAAAAACAGTAGTAAAGGTAGTAAATGTTAACTGGTATATTTCACTATTATTTAGGTTAAATTCGCCGTGAACAGTAGGATTTTGGAGAGAACCTTTAGCAAATAATTTAAAATTTACCTCTCCTTGGCAAGGAATTTTCTGGTTAATTAATTCAAGCAAAACCGGTAAGGGAAATTTTTTACTTTTTAAAGAAAGAGTAAAATTATCCTGTTCAAACATTCCTTGGAAAGTAAGGATTTTTTTTCCCGCTTGGCTTAGATTTAGGTTTTTCAAATAAATTTTAGGATATTGGGTAAAATCAACTTCACCGCTAAGATTTTGCAGTTCTTTTTCCTTAGATAAAAAAGTTAAATTCTTATTTCTATATTGGAGATAAAATTTTGTTCTTTGAAAATTGTGTTGGTTAATCCAGAAATTGTCCGTTTTGATTTGTGCTTGAAGAAATGGTTCTTGGACAGTTTTTATTTCACCTGCAAAATTTAATTTACCAAATAAAATGAAGTTTGCCAAACGCAAGTTGCGTATCTCAGTAAGAAAAAGAAATTTGTTCTTTTCAATATATGAACCATTAAGCAAATAAATTTCGCTCTCTTTGAATTTAGTCTGAAAGGAAGTAAGTAGAATTCGTTCTTTTTTGTTACGGATTTTAATTTTTGTGTTCTCAAGAGTAAAATTCTTAGAGAGGAAAAGTTTTTCGCTTTCAATTATTCCTTCCAAACGCAGATAATCACCTTTTAAAATTGATAAAGGATTTTTTATTCCAATTTTGCTTTTTGTTTCCCCAGAAAAAGGTTCTTGGATAAGGAGAGAAGTCTCCAAGATTAGTGGGGAAAGAAAATTATAGAAACAATTTCCTTGCATTGAAAATTTTATTCCTTGCCAGTTTCCTTCTTGAAATTGGAATTCACCATTTAATTTAGGTTGAGATAATTTGCCAGTTAAACTGAAAATAGCATTAAATTTACCCTGAAGTCCGCCTGAGGCGGATTTCTTTTTTTCTCCCCGATTAATTATTTTTCCTAACTTTTCCCAATCAATAGTCTGGATTTCCAATTTGCCTTTGATTTCTTCTTCTCCTGGGGAAAGATTTATCTCACTTTCGACTTTGGCAAAATCGTCAATTGAAGAAAGTAAGGTTATGTTTTTCTTGGCATAATAAATTTTCCCTTCTATTTTTCTAAAATTTATTTTCTTAATTTGTAAAGGAAAAATTAAAAACTTACCCTCAAGAATATTTTCTTTATATTTCCCTGCAAAGTCTAAAATTCCATTGAGAAGAATATTTTGCCAGTAAAAATTTTTCGCTTCAATGTGAGAATTAAGGTCGGAGATACTTGCTTGCCAGTTAAGTTGAAGTGAAAGTTTACCTTTTTTCTGTTTGATAAAACATTTATTGAAATTAAAATCTTCTTTTCTGTAGGTAAAAGAGGCTTCGATCTCATCCCAAAATAATTTTTTCCAGTAACCTTGGTTGATTTTTACCTCACCACTGAGAGTAGGGACTTCTTTTGACCCATCAAATTCAAAGAAAGTGGAAATTTTACCTTTAAGTTTTTTTTCCGGATAATTAAGAAGAACCGAAAGTAAACCCAGGTCAGTAAAAAGTTTACCTTTGAACAAAGGTTTATCCTCGTGAGAAATAAGTTTTCCTTGAAATTTTAAATCCCTACTTAAATACTTTTTATCCGGTGGAACAAAAACAAAGGTCAGTTCTTCAATGTCTATTTCTTCTTTTTCCCGTTTAGCATTTACTTTTAACTTATAAATTTTTTTTCTATCTTTTCCTTCAATTTGCAATTTACCATTTTGGTAAGTTATTATCAGTTCAAATTTATCCAATTTGGGTAGATTTTTGTTGATGAGAAAATTATCAATTTTGATTTTGCTTTTACCTTGGACAAGGGTAAGTCCTTGTCTAAAATCCAGACGAAAATTACCATTTACTTTTCCTTCGTTAAGGTCAAATTTGATTGAAGTGATATTGATTACTTGCGAACTGTAATTGATTTGAAAGGAAAGATTACTTAATTTTACTTTCTTCCAGTTTGAGGTAATTACCTCTAAGGAAGCACATTCCATTTTCCCTTGAAAGGATGGATTTTCATAAGGAGGATAAACTTCACCTTTTAATTTTAATGAGGAATCACCAAGTTTTGCTTCCGTAATGTTAAAAAGACATTTTTTCTTATTGAAGTTAATTTCCGCAGAAATCTCATTCAAATTAAGAGGTTTCAACCCTGAGTTCAACCCGAAGGGTAAATTAACAAATTCAATTTTAGTTTTTTCAAAGAAAATTGTCCCTTGATAATCCCATTGTTCAGGATTTTGCCAATCATCACCACGAATTTCTACAATAAAATTAATTTTTCCTTGAAAAAGTTTAATTTTTGAATATCCAGTAAACCGTTCGGAAAAAGTAAAAGGAAAATTTTTACCCTCCATCTGAAAAAACAGACTTTCTCCTTCTGGATAAATTCGGCCTTTCACTTTCCATTCGTTATTTCCCCAGAAATTAAAGAATATTTTCTTTCCCGTGAAGAAGAAAGAACCGTTTATTTTAGCGATGTTTAATCCGGGCAATTTACCGGTTACATCTTCGGTCTTTAAAAGAAAATCCTTGAAATATATTTCAGGAATTAGAAAAGTGGAAAGTAAACTTTTTTTCTTTAAGGATAATTGAGAAAATGAATACCCCGCACCTCGCTCTAAAGGACGAGGCATTAGCAGGTGCGGGATGAATAAAATTTCGCCTTCTTTAAAAGTAAGTTTCTTAATACTTTTTAATGGTTCTCTAAAGTGAATAAATAAAGAAAAAATATTGAAACGAAAAGAGGCAGTTTTACTTTTAAAAAAAATCCTCTCCGTTGGAAGAAGAGCATAATAAATATTTAAATTATCCAAATTAAGATTAGTAAAAAAATTCGTGCGTAATTTTGTAAAACTGATTTTTCTTCCGGTATTTTTCTCAAATTCAGAGACAAAGTTTTTTATTGGCGGAAGCAATTCCGGTGAGAATCCAACATAAGAAGTAAAGAGAAAAAAACATCCAATTAACAAAAAAAGTAAAATCAAAAGAAGGGATTTTTTAGTCAATTTTATCTTTGGATAGTTACCCCTTGACCCCCTAAATAAAAAATCTTTACGGGGTAGAGGAGAATTCTTTACTGGGTTTACTGGCAAAGGTTAACTTTTTTTCTTCCAGATTGAACTCTACATATATTTTAGAAGGGGAGACAAATTTTTTTGCTAAAATTTCTTCGGCTAACGGATCGGAAAGAAGTCGCTGAATTGTTCTCTGTAAAGGTCGTGCACCATAATTAGGGTCAAAACCTTTTTCTAAAAGGAAATCTTTTGCTGGCTCGCTTAACTCAATTTCACATCCTTGTTCAATAAGTCTATTTTTTACCCGGTTAAGCATCAGTTCCAAAATTTTACGCATATCTTCACGGGAAAGTGGATGAAAAACAACAATTTCGTCAATACGGTTTAGGAATTCAGGGTTAAATGTTTTTTTTACTTCTTCCGTCACGGTTTCTTTCATTGCTTGATAATCACGAAGAGTATCTTCTTGAACCAAAAATCCAAGTGCTTTACCTTTAGAGATTAAGCGTGCTCCCACATTGGAAGTCATAATGATTACTGTATTTTTAAAATTCACTTTATGTCCTAAGCCATCAGTGAGGATCCCGTCATCAAAAATTTGTAAAAGAATATTAAATACTTCCGGATGTGCTTTTTCAATCTCATCAAGAAGAACTACCGAATAAGGTTTTCGTCTTACTGCTTCAGTAAGTTGTCCTCCTTCTTCATAACCTACATATCCCGGGGGAGCACCAATTAAACGGGAAACGGAAAATTTTTCCATATATTCAGACATATCTACACGAACTAAGGCTTCTTCGTTCCCAAAAAGAAATTCCGCCAATGCACGAGCAAGTTCAGTCTTGCCAACTCCCGTCGGTCCAAGAAAGATGAAACTACCGATCGGTCGTTTCAAATCTTTCAAACCGGTTCTACTACGCCGAATAGCTTGCGAAACAACTTGGATTGCTTCATCTTGTCCAATTACTCGCTTATGGAGTTCTTCTTCCATATGTAATAACTTTTCCGATTCTTTTTCAGTTAACCGTTGCAGTGGTATGCCTGTCCATTTGGAAACAATATTAGCGATATCTTCCTCAGTTACCGTAAAAATAAAATTATTTCTTTTTTCCCGCCATCTTTTCTTTAATTCTTCTAAATTTTTTCGTAATTCCTTTTCTTTATCTCTGAAGCGTGCTGCTTTTTCGTATTCTTGTTGAACGATTGCTATTTCTTTTTCTTTAGCAACTTTAAGAATTTCTAATTCTTTATCCTTAAACTGTGCAGGAAGAATTGTTGATTGTAATCGTGCCCGTGAACCTGCCTCATCAATTAAATCAATTGCTTTATCCGGTAAATAACGGTCAGAAATATACCGGTCAGATAGTTCAGCAGCCGCTCTTAATGCTTCTTCACTAAATTTTACTCGGTGATGTGTTTCATATCTTTCACGTATTCCTTGAAGAATTTTTATTGTCTCTTCAACAGTCGGCGGCTCAACCATAATTGGTTGAAAACGTCGTTCTAAAGCCGGATCATGTTCAATATGTCTACGATACTCATCAAGAGTGGTAGCACCAATACATTGTAATTCTCCTCGGGCAAGTGCTGGTTTAAGCATATTGGAGGCATCAATTGCCCCTTCCGCTGCACCCGCACCGATTACCGTATGTAGTTCATCAATAAAAAGGATAATTGTATTTTTTGCTCGGCGTATCTCTTCAATAATATTTTTTAATCTCTGTTCAAATTCACCACGATATTTTGTCCCAGCAACTACCGCGGCTAAATCTAAAGTTACTACCCTTTTAGTGAGTAAAATTTCTGGCACTTCACCGTGAGCAATTTTCTGTGCCAAACCTTCCACAATCGCCGTTTTACCGACTCCGGGGTCACCGATTAAAACCGGATTATTTTTTGTTCTCCGGGAAAGAATTTGAATTAACCGTTCAGTTTCGTTTTCTCGTCCAATTATTGGGTCAAGTTTGCTTTCTTTAGCCATCTGAGTAAGATCGCGACCGAAATCATCCAAAGTTGGTGTACGGGAACGTATCTTTCCTGGTGCTGCCATTGGTGGACCATAGGTTGGTTGCGTCTCACCAAGAAGGTTAATCACTTCTTCACGGACTGTCTCTAAACTAACTCCTAAATTCTCTAATACTCTTGCTGCTACACCTTCTTCCTGACGAATCAATCCAAGAAGAATATGTTCAGTCCCGACATAATTATGTCCTAAGTTTTGTGCCTCTTCAACAGCAAATTCTAACACTTTTTTTGCCTGGGGTGTAAATGGTATTTCACCTAAAAGAAGGATATTATCCCCGGTGCCAACAATTTTTTCTACTTCCGCACGCAGACGACGTAAATCAATACCTAAATTGGCTAAAACTTGTGCGGCTACACCTTCACCTAAAGCAGATAATCCCAAAAGAAGATGTTCAGTACCTACATAGTCATGATTTAATCGTTTTGCTTCCTCTTGAGCAATAAGAATCACTCTTTGTGCTCGTTCAGTAAAACGGTTAGACATAGTTATTTACCTCCATTACTTAATTTCTTTATTTACTTTTTTATTTTTTATTTTATTTAATTTTTGCCGGATAAATTCTGCCCGGAGTATATCTCTCTGGATTGCCGATAACTCTTTGTCAGCAATTTCCTGCAAGTGTGCTGGTTGAGTAAGTAACAAAAGTTCATTCAATATATTTATCTCTACTGGTAAATCTAAACCAAGATAAATACCCAGGCGTATTTTTGATAGATGTCCAATTGTTTCTTCATAAGTGATTGTTCGTGCATTTGCCAAAAGTCCATAAGCGCGGTAAATTGTATCTTCAATTTTGGTTTTTGTTGTCACATCCTCAGTAAGTTTTATACGACTTTTCTTTTCATAGTCAATAATTTGTTTAACTACACGTCCAAGGTTGTCAATAATCTCATTTTCAGTTTGTCCTAATGTTGTGGCATTAGAAATCTGGAAAAAATCACCTAATACTTTTGTTCCTTCACCATAAAACCCACGAGCAACCATACCAATTTTTGATAAATTTTGGAGCACATGTTCTATTTCTTCACTATAAACTAAAGCCGGTAAATGCATTAAACAGGATGCTCTTAATCCCGTGCCGGTATTTGTCGGACAGGCGGTCAGAAAACCCCACTGTTGAGAAAAAGCAAAAGGTAAAAATTTTGCTAATTCATCATCTAAAGAATTTAAATTTTCCCAAGCATTATTTAAAGCAAATCCCGATTCCAGTGACTGCAGACGTAAATGGTCTTCTTCATTAATCATCATGCTAATTTTTTCCTCCGGACCAACAACCACTCCTCGGAGATGGTTTGCTTGGGCATGTTCATAAGAAATAAGATGCCGTTCCATCAGGAATTGACGGTCAATCTTATCTAAAGAATTCAAACTAAGAAAAATTGCTCCCATCATGCCTGAGACAGATTCGCCCTGGCGAAAAAGAGAAATTTTCTTAACCGCTTCTTCAATCAAATTCAGTGTTTCCTGTTGAATATTTTTATTTGCTCTTGCCGGGAAAGGTTTCCCCAAGAGGTTCCGTGCTAAACGTATTCTTGAAGAAAGCACAACTTCGGCTTCTTGACCTTCGCTGGAGAGCCAAACTGTTCTATTTTTTGCCATTTCCTGTAGTTGCATCTTCTTACCTTAACTACGATTCAAACAGATTTAAGCAGATTCAGACGGATGGCTTTATCTTGTTTGCATCGTTTTTCATTGAAGTTTATGGAGTTGGTCACGTATTTCGGCTGCCCGTTCGTATTCTTCTTTTTTGATTGCTTCTTTCAGTTCTTTTTGTAATGAAGCAATCGTTTCTTTTATCCGTTTATCTTCTCCCGATACTTTTTCTTGACCGGTACTGACTATTGGGATTAATTTTTTCCCTGTATGATAAGGTGAACCGTGAATACGTTTTAAGAGTGGCGCGAGTTGTTTGGAAAAAGTTTGATAGCAATCACTACAACCAAGTCTACCATTTTCTCTAAAATCAGAATCAGTTAATCCACAAGTTGGACAAGATATCTTTTTCGCTATTTTGAGTGGACTCTCAAAACCTAAATCAGTCAGTCCAGCTAAAAGGTCAGCAAGAGAGAAATGCGGGAATCCTTCACCGACATCAATACCTTTCTTCTTTGCACATTCTTCACAGAGGTGCATTTTTATCACTTGATTATTGATAATCTCGGTGAGATGGATTGTCGCTTCGTTCTTATGACAAACACTACAGTTCATTTTTAATACCTTGATCATTTCCCATAAATGGGGATACCACTATTTCTAGTTAGATAATGGAATTCTTCCATTAACCTAACCGTAATTTTCCCAGGTTTACCTTCACCGATTATTCGTCCATCAATTTTTACCACCGGGACAATCTCTGCCGCCGTGCCGGTTAAAAAACATTCATCAGCAGTATAAAGTTCATATTGAGTAAAAACATTTTCTTCCACTTTAAGGTTAAATTTTTCTTTGGCTATTTTTACCACTACGTTACGCGTGATTCCTTCAAGAACACCGATATGTGTTGGTGGAGTAAGGATTTTTTGATTCTTGACGACAAAAATATTATCCCCGGTACATTCAGCAACAAAACCATCTTTATTGAGCATAATTGCTTCCGGTGTACCACGCAGACCTGCCTCAATTTTTGCTAAGATATTGTTTAAATAATTTAATGATTTTATTGCTGGGTTAAGTGCCTCCGGTAAATTACGTTTTGTAGCAACGGTGACCACTTCTAATCCTTTTGTATAATATTCTTCTGGATAAAGAACAATTTTATCGGCAATAATAAAAATTCCCGGCTGAGGACATTTCTTAGGGTCAAGTCCTAAATCACCTTCTCCACGAGTAACTACTACTCGGATATAAGCATCGGACAATTTATTTTCCCGTAAGGTTAAGAGAATTGCCTCTTTTAATTCTTCCTTACTCAAAGGAATACTAAGCATAATTGCTTGTGCGGAATTGTAAAGACGGTCCAGATGTTCATTTAAACAGAAAACTTTACCCGCATAAGCACGAATACCTTCAAAAACACCATCCCCGTAGAGTAAACCATGGTCAAAGACCGAAATTTTTGCCTCTTCCTTTCCCACCAATTTACCATCAAGATAAATTTTCACCCCGTTAGACCCCCCTTAACACAATTTTCAAGATATTTTTTAGCCATACCAGTTTCGTGATATCTACCTCTTTTGTATACATCATTTTCATTTAACCAATTCCAAAATAAACTGACCTTAAAGAAGTTCATATTTTATCAAATCTACCATTCATATATAAGGTCTAACGGGGTTCATTGAATTCTCCCGTTGATTAAAATCAATATTCGTTCAGCACCTTTTGCAATTTCTTCATCATGAGTAACAAAAAGTAAAGAAGATTTTCGTTTTTTTACTTCCTCCCATAATATATATTTTACTTCTTCACCCGTCTCCCAGTCAAGATTACCCGTCGGTTCATCAGCTAAAATTATTTCCGGTTCATTAATTAAGGCGCGGGCTAAAGCAACCCTTTGTGCTTCACCAAGAGAAAGTTCGTTCGGATGATGATTTAAACGGTCACTTAAACCTAACTCCACCAATAGAGATTTTGCTTTTTCTACGCTTTTGTGATTATTTTCACCAGCGATTATTGCTGGTAAAGCAACATTTTCGTAAGCACTAAATTCAGGTAAAAGATAATGACATTGGAAAACAAAACCGATTTTTTTATTCCTTAACTTAGTACGCTCTTCGTCATTGAGAAGAGATGCTTTCTTATCTCCGATGTAAATTTCCCCCGCGGTTGGTTTATCAAGCAAACTTAAAAGATGAAGTAAAGTTGTTTTCCCTGCACCACTCGGTCCAACAATAGCTAAAATTTCGTTGTCCTTAAGTTCTAAACTTACTCCTTTAAGAACAGGTAAAATATATCCACCAATTATATAATTTTTAGACAAATTTTCTGCCCTTAAAACTGTTTTCTTCGCGGTCACTTTTTCCTTTTCTAAAGTAATTGCCATCTTCATAATACCTTCACGCAGATTAACTACCAGATTACCACAGATTTATCAGCGGACATCTGGTCTTTTAATCCCTGCCCCGCACCTTTGCCCAAGAAGGATTGTAGTTTACTGGAAAATTGTCGTAGACACTATAACTATTCCGAGCAAAGGTGCGGGGTGAACGTAATCAGACACTTTTTACTCGTATCTCAGTGCTTCTGCCGGATTGATCCGTGATGCTTTATACGACGGATAGAAAGTTGAAATTAAACTAATTAACAATGCAGCTATACAGATTAAACAAATATCTAAAGGCATAATTTTTACCGGGATTGTCTGGATGTAATAAATATCAGCCGGCAGTTTAATGAATTGGTAACGGTCTAAAAGTTTAGAAATAGTAATTCCCAAAATACTACCACTAAAGATACCCAAGATGCCAATACTTAACCCTTCGTAAAGAAAAATACGCAAAATATTCTTTTTCTGTGCACCAATTGCTTGAAGCACAGCGATATCTTTAATTTTTTCCATAGTCATTAACATCAAAGTAGAGAAGATATTAAAGGCGGCAACCAAAATAACCAAAGTCAACACAATAAACATCATTATTTTTTCCAATTTCAAGGCAGAAAAAAGACTCTTATTCATTTTTGTCCAAGGACGTGCCCAAATTGAAGAACCAACTAATTTTTCTATCTTATTTGCTAAATGGTCAGCCTGATAAATATCTTTAATTCTTAATTGATAACCAGTAATACTTTGCCCAAGGTTAAATATTTCTTGTGCTTTTTTTAAGTAAATATAGGCTAAAGAATTATCATATTCATACATTCCTGACTCAAAAATACCGCTTACCCGAAATTTTTCTATTTTCGGTAAAATTACACCAGCAAGAATATCCTCTCGTGGTGAAAGTAGAAATATTTCCTCACCAAGAAAAACACCTAAATTTTTTGCTAATTCTTTTCCAAGAATAATTCTTGGCTCGGAAAAATTAAGGGTAGCCCAAATTGCTACTTGATTTTGCTGAATTAAATTAGTTACTTTTGCTTCTTCTTCCGGAATAATTCCTTTTACTACTGCACCAAGAGAATTGCTTCTTGAACGCAGAAGTGTTTGTCCATAGACAAAAGGTGAACCGGCAATAACTTCCGGTAAATTTATAACTTTCCTGAGAATTTCTGGTTGAGGTTTAAACATTTTTTCTCTGTTTGGGAGAAGAAGAATATGTGCCTGAATGCCAAGTATTTTTTCTCTGATTTCGGTCTGGAAACCGTTCATTATTGATAATGTGACTACTAAAGCAGCTACGCCAAGAGCAATACCACTAACGGCAATTAAAGTAGCAAAAAGAGTAAAAATTTGTTTTCTGCGTGCCGATAAATAGCGTTTAACAATTAAAATTTCCCACTTCATCTTCTTTTACCACATATTACGCGGATTAAAAACCGCGGATTACACAGATAACTGCTAAGATTTAGACAGATTTTTTATCTGTTTGCATCCGCCCCGATGTAACATCGGGGTCTGTTTGAATCGTCTTATCACTCGGGTCGTAAAAGAGGAAAAGGAATTGTTTCCCTTATTGAGTTTGTATTAGCAAGAAGCATAACCAAACGGTCAATTCCGATACCTAAACCAGCCGCCGGTGGCATACCATGTTCTAAAGCAATAAGAAAATCTTCATCTAAAAACATCGCTTCTTCGTCACCTTTTACTTTCGCTTTTGCTTGTTCTTCAAGGCGTTTCCGCTGTTCTATCGGGTCATTGAGTTCTGAGTAAGCATTAGCAATTTCCTCACCGCCAATAAATAGTTCAAACCGTTCGGCTATTTCCGGATTATCTTTCCTACTTTTTGCTAACGGTGTCCACTTTTTTAGATAATCAGTAACAAAAATCGGTTCAGTTAATTCGGGCAATATTTTTTTTTCAAAAATATGGTCAAAAACTTTATGTTCTGGAATATTCTCTTTAAGTTCAATTCCTAAATCTTTAGCCAACTTTTCCAACTTTACAGTTAGCAAATCTTTTATACCAATATATTTTTTGAACAGGTCAAAAAGACTAACCCGCTGGAAAGGAAATTCGAAAAGAATTTTCTTACCTTGATACTCTATTTTTTCTTTACCAAGAATTTCTTTAACTAAAAAAAGAATCATTTCTTCACAAAGTTTCATCATTTCTCCATAATCTACATATGCCTGATATACTTCAAGCATGGTAAATTCGGGATTATGTCTTGTAGAAATACCCTCATTACGAAAATTTCTATTCAATTCATATATTTTTTCGTAACCAGCAATAAGTAGTCTTTTAAGATGAAGTTCAGGGGCAATCCGCAGATATAAATTTACTCCTAAGGCATTATGATAAGTAGAAAAAGGGCTTGCGGTCGCCCCCCCGGGTAATATCTGTAGCATCGGTGTTTCTACTTCTAAGAAACCTTTCTGGTTGAGATAACTACGGATTAAATGGATAACTTTGCTCCGGATTTCAATAATCTTACTTATTTCTGGATTAACAATTATGTCTAAATACCGTTGCCGATAACGGATTTCAATATCTTTAAGCCCATGCCATTTTTCTGGTAAAGGACGCAAGGATTTACTTAAAATTTGAAATTTTTCTACTAATATAGTCAGTTCACCGGTTTTTGTACGAAAAAGTTTACCTTCCACACCTAAAAAATCAGCAATGTCAACTGTTTTCAAAAGGGAGTCGTAATTATCCTTTCCAAGAATATCTTCCCGTAAATAAACCTGTATTTTTCCTTTACTATCTTTAAGATGTAAAAATGTTGACCGTCCCATCTCACGTAAAGAGATAATCCGTCCTGCAAAGGAAACCTTTCTTTCCGTTTTTTCGCCACTTTTTAAAAGACCAAATTCATTGCTAATACTTTCGCTTGAATGCGTAACCTCAAATTTGTTCGGATAAGGGTCAATATTCTTCTCTTCCAAAATCTTTAATTTTTCTTTCCTCTGCACAATAAGTTTTTCCATTGTCTTCTTGAGTTATTTTACTATTTTTCTCTTCTCTTGTCAAACGACTGACCTTTTCTTAAGTGAGCACCTCATTTTATTCGCCAATCTAAATAGGATTCTATAAATTGGTCAATTTCACCATCCATAACCGCGTTAATATTACTTTTTTCCAAACCAGTGCGATGGTCTTTAACCATCTGGTAAGGCATAAAGATATAAGAACGAATCTGATTACCCCAAGCAATTTCGCCTTTCTCATCATAATGTTTTTCTAAAGCAAGACGCTGTTTTTCTTTTTCTAACTCATAAAGTCTTGCTTTCAAAACTTTTAAAGCAGTCATTTTGTTTTTATATTGTGAACGTTCATTTTGGCATTGGACAACTATTCCTGTAGGAAGATGGGTTATTCTCACTGCTGAATCAGTTTTTTGTAAATGTTGTCCTCCGTGTCCGGAAGCACGAAAAGTATCAATTCTTATGTCCTCATCTTTAATCCCAATCTTAATCTCATCGCTAACCTCGGGCAGGACATCACAGGAAGCAAAAGATGTATGTCTACGCTTATTGACATCAAAAGGTGAAATCCGCACTAACCGATGTACACCAATTTCGGATTTCAAACGACCATAAGCATATTCACCTTTAACTAAAAAAGTTACACTTTTTATCCCAGCTTCTTCACCCGGGGAAAGGTCAGTAATGACTACTTGATAACTTTTCTTATCGGCCCAGCGCAAGTACATCCTGAGAAGCATCTCACACCAGTCACAGGCTTCGAGCCCACCGGCGCCAGCATGTAAAGTGACGATTGCACTATTTTTATCTTCTGAACCGGAAAGTTTAAGTCTAAAGTCCAAATTGTGAATATCTTTTTCTAAATTTTTAACTTTTTCTTCAATTTCAGAGAACAAAATTTTTTCTTCTTCTGGATGGACCTTCCCGGTGAGTTCAAAAAGTGTTTCTAATTCTTCAAATTCTTTTTGAAGTTGATACCAAGGAGCAAGAAAATCTTTTAAACTGTTTAATTGCTGAATAGTTTTTTGTGCTTCCTGGGGGTTAGACCAGAAGTCTGGCTGGTGAGTTTTCTCCTCAAGTTGACAAATATATTTTTCCTTAATTTCAACTTCAAAGATACCTCCTGAGTTTATCTATTTTTTCTTTAAAAAATTTATTTTTTTCTTCCCAGTCTTTAAACATTGCTTACCCCCACATCACTCTTCAGAATGTTTATTTTTTAATATACCATAAATTTCCTAAGAAAGCAAGAATTATCACAAAACAAAATAAGGTAAAAATATCACCGTAAATAATATAAAAGGTTTTTTTATTTTCAGGATAAATTTGTTCAGAAAGGGTGAGAGTTGTAAATATTGGTGTTTGTTTAATTATTCTTCCGTAAGGGTCAATGAAAGCAGAAATGCCAGTATTAGCACAGCGAACCACATATTTACGGTTTTCTACTGCACGAAAGATATTCATTGTAAAATGTTGGTAAGGAGCGGAGGTTTTTAAAAACCAAGCATCATTAGTCAAATTGATAATAATTTCGGCACCATTGAGGTGACCACCTCTTTTAACAAATTTACGGATAAGCTGTGGGAAAATTGCTTCAAAGCAGATATTTGCACTAAAAGTTATAGGTTGGATGGTTGGATGGTTGAATGGTTGAATAGTGAAAATAGTGAAATCTTTACCGGGAGAAAAGTCACCAAGTTCGTTAAGAACTTTGATATATTTAGAAAGAAAAATTTTTAAAGGTATAGTTTCACTAAAAGGAACAAGATGAATTTTATCATACTCCTGAATTAATTTCCCTTGCGGTGAAAAAAGAAAAACCGAATTATAAAGTTTACCTTCTTTATAATGGACTGAACCAATGAGATGGTAACAAGCACTCTCTCGGATAATTTTTTTAACCCATTCATAGAGGTGGCGCTCATAAAAAAGATAGCCCGGAATAGCACTTTCTGGCCAAATGATGAGGTGATTACCTCTTAAATTTGGTTTTTCTTTTACTGCCTGAAGGGTAAGTTGGGTATATTTATCCATAATTTCCTTTTCGTATTCCTTAGACCATTTTTTATACTGGTCAATGTTACCTTGTAGTAAAACTATGGTGATAGGCGATAGGGAATAGGAGATAGGTTTAAGGCTAAAAAGACCGTAGCCCAGAGAAAGCAAAAATAGCACGAAAGTAGGTAAAACTATTTTTATTTTTCTTCTCCACCCCCTATTACCAATTACCCGTAACCCAACTAAAGTGGTGTTCACCAGAACAATTAAGAATGATACTCCATAGACACCAGTAAATTCAGAAATCTGAATAATTGGTAAAAAATTCCATTGTGTATAGCCAAGCAAAGCCCAAGGGAAACCGCTAAAAAGATGACTCCGTATATATTCTAAAAAGACCCAAACACACGGAGTTAAAAGTTGAAGGTTAAAAGTTGAAAGTTTAGAGGAAAAAAAATTATAAATGAGAGAAAAAAGAGCAAAATAGAGAGAAAGATAGGCAGATAAAAGAAAAAGACAGAGGATACCTAAAATTAAAGGTTCATTAGCAGTAACAATCGTTATGACAATCCAGTAAAGTAAACCTAAGTAAGTAAAAAAACTACTTAAAAATCCGAGTAAAAAAGCCTGTTTAGGAGATGAATTTCTAATTACTAAGAAAAGCGGAACTAAAGCAAACCAGGCAAGGAAAGAAATACTAAACTTAGGAAAACTCAGGATAAGCAGAATTACGGAAGTTAGAGAATAAAAAATCTTTTTCCATCGCATTTATTTTATTTCTTTCGTTTCGGGGGTTTCCTTTTTTTGAGCAGGTTCTTTCTTTTTTCTTGTTTCGTCTTCTTTTATATAACTCCGGAGGAGCCAGTGTTTTTGTGCAGCAGTAACTACCTTTTTTACTTCTTCTAAAGTACTTTTCGCTTCTTCAATAGTTTCCTGAACTTTGACCATTGCTGCGGGAGTTTGTCCAGCGGATATTTTTAGATTTTCACTTGCATTCTCTAAATTCTTTAAGATATTTTTACTAAATTTGAACATTTCTTTAGCATCACTGTATAATTTTCGTTCATCTTTAAGTAAATAACCGAGACTGCCTTTTCCTTCTTTTAACTCGGCAGTAATCTCTTGTACATTATTTAGGATAGTAGAAAATTCTGCCTCCGGAGATACTAACTTTTCACTAATCTGAAAGACATTATTAGAAATCTTCTCAATATATTCCAAAGTAGGAGTAATTTTCTGAACGAGGTCAGTTATTTCTACTACCGGATGAGCATCAATTCTATCCCCGTTTTCCAGAATTAGTGAATCTACTGAACCAAGGGTAACATTAAGAAACTTTTCCCCGGCTAAACCCTCCCGAGTTATGCTGACAATTGAATTCCTTCTAATTTTTTCTTGGAATTTCTTCCTTATTTTCATCACTACTTCAACTTTATTTTCGGGAGTGAAATCTACTAACTCAACTGTTCCTACTTCAATACCAGCAAGTTTGACTATCGTTCCCGGAGTTAACCCGTAACCTTCATTAAGTAAAGTTATGATCCGATAATCCGGTTCAAACATACCTTTCTTTTTCCCGATAAAGAAAAAAATTAAGAAGAGAAAAAGTAAGGAAAATAAAATAAAAATTATGACTATTCTTTCTAAAGTCCGTATCCGGTAACGATGGACGTAATGCATTTCTTTTTCCTAAATAATGATTAACCTATTTTTGGTAAACCCTCCGTCTATAAATCATCTATGTCTTAAATTCTATTTCTTTCGGAGAAAAAAACCTTGAATAAGAGAATAAAATAGTTTTTCCTTTGCACAGTTTTTGTTTCGCTTACATATTTATTTAACAAGTCAACTATTTTTAATCGGTACCGGGTAAATGAGCAATAAGTTTATCTTTCACCTGGTTAACATTTTCTAAAGTAGATACTCTACCCGAATCAATTATAGCTAAACGTTTTGCTAACCCCAATACGGTAGGAATATCATAAGTCGCTACAACTGAAGTAATACCATTTTCATTAACTTTTTTAATTAGATTAGAAATTTTCTCTGCACCCAAAGTATCCAGTTCAGCGGTAGGTTCATCGTAAAAAACAATCTCAGGTTCCATTATTAATGCTCGGGCAATGCTGGCTCGTTTTTTTACGTTTGGTGTAAGTTCAGCAGGAAATTTAGTTTTATATTCTTCAATTTCAAGAAAGGTCATTTTTTCGTACACTTTGGAGATGATAATCTCTTCGTCTAAGTCAGTATGATAGCGTAAAGGTAATGCAATATTATCAATTACACGCATATTACTTAATAATGCTGATTCTTGGAATACGAAACTAATCCGGCGACGTAATTTTTGTAATTCACTATCTTGGATATTATTTATGTCAATTCCCCTGAATTTAACCAAACCGTTTACCGGTTTAAGTAAACCGACACACAATTTAAGCAAGTCACTCTTGTGTGAACCACTGGGCGCAAAAATGACAAAAATTTCACCGGGATAAACTTGTAAACTAAACTCTTCAAATATTTTCTCTCCATCAAGAGAAAAAGATACATTCTCTAACTCTAAAATTGCTGGAGTAAACGCATCTTCTTCTTTTCTACCCATAGGTCAAAACCGTAACCATACCATTAAAAATAATTGTAAAAATTATTGAATTAACAATTGCTCTTGTTGTCTGTTGTGGTATTTCCGTAGGTGATATTCTTACTGCCAGTCCGTGGTAACAACTGATGAGAGAAACAGTTAAACCAAATACCAAACTTTTCAAAAGACAAATAAAAATATCCTGAACAGTTAAAGCCGAGATTAAACTATTGAAAAAAGTATAGAATTTTGCTTTTACTAATAAAGCAGAAATAATAAATCCGCCGAGAATAGAAATAAAATTAAAATATAAAGTTAAACAAAACATTGCAACAAGACAGCCAACAATTCGTGGAAAAATAATCAAATGCAGAGGGTTAATGCCCATCACTTCTAAAACATCAATTTCATTAGATATTTTCATTGTCCCGATTTCGGTAGCCATTGCTGAACCGGAACGGCTGATTACTAAAAATGCAGTAAGTAACGGACTTAATTCACGGACGATTGCTAAAACAAGTATTCTACCAATTAAATTTACTGCTCCAACTTTTGATAACTGTGGTACCGCCTGAACAATTACAATCACCCCTAAAGATAAGGCAATTATCGTTACAATCAATAAAGCATCTATACCGGTAAAGATAATTTGATTTAGAGTAATTCTTCTTACAATTCGTTTACCTTGGGAAGGAGCAAGAAAAAATACTTTTCCCGTAAGATATAAAAGAAAAAAAAGGTCAAAAAGATAATTGAAGAAAGAAAAAATTTTCTTACTAAACATGAGGAGAGGATTTCACCTCCCACAACATTTTTTATATTTTTTCCCACTCCCACAAGGACAAGGGTCATTGCGACCAATCTTTTTCGGAAAATTAAACTTTTCTCTTGATGACCCTGAAGCAACCAATGCCGCTTCTCTTCTCGATATACCAGTAGTAACCGGTATTTCTCTTCTTATTGGTTGAGGAACAATCTGTAAACGGAAAAGATATTCTAAGGTTTCTTCACGGATACGATGCATCATATTCTGAAATAAAGCAAACGATTCCTGCTGATATTCAATTAAAGGATCCTTCTGTCCATAAGCACGTAAACCAATCCCTTTACGTAACTGGTCTAAATCATAGAGATGTTCTTTCCAACAAGTATCAATTACCTGCAAAAGAACCATTCTTTCTAAATGACGGATTAATTCTTTACCGACTTGATTTTCGCGCATCTCGTAAGCAGTAGAAAGATTTTTTTGTAAATACTCATTAAGATTTTCTTTTTTGAAAGTTAAGATTTTTTCTTTTTCTAAACCAAGTTCAATACTGTAGACGCGCCTTAGCCAAATTTTCAAATTATCTAAATCCCAATTTTCAGGATATTTATCAACTGCATAAGTTTCTACTTTCTCTTCAATACTTTCTTCAAGCATATCTTTAATTCGTCCGGAGACATCTTCGCCATCTAAAATTGTATTTCTTAAAGTATAGATTACCTCGCGTTGTTTATTCATTACATTATCATACTCAAGTAGTTGTTTCCGTATATCAAAATTTATTGCTTCCACTCTTGCCTGTGCTTGCTCAATCGCTTTACTTATCCAGGGATGTTCAATCGTTTCCCCTTCCTGCATACCAAGTTTTTCCATTAGCGGAGCAATACGGTCAGAACCAAAAAGACGCATTAGTTCATCTTCTAAAGAAAGATAAAATCGTGATGAGCCAGGGTCACCCTGCCTTCCGGAACGTCCGCGGAGTTGATTGTCAATCCGTCTCGCTTCATGTCTTTCGGTACCAAGTATATGTAGTCCACCAAATGAAATGACAAATTTTTGTTCTTCCGGGTCAGGAGGATTACCACCAAGAATAATATCCGTTCCTCGTCCGGCCATATTCGTCGCAATAGTTACCATACCTTTCCTACCTGCTTGAGCAACAATTTGTGCTTCCATTTCATGGTATTTAGCATTAAGGACATTATGCGGTATACCTTTACGACGGAGCATAGCGGAAAGTTTTTCACTTTTTTCAATTGACCTTGTACCCACTAATACTGGTTGCCCTTTTTTCCAGAGTTCCTCAATTTCTTTGATTATTGCTTCATCTTTTTCTTTTTCGGTTCTATAAATTACATCCGGGCAATCAATACGAATCATTGGTTTATTAGTCGGAATTAATACGACATCAAGTTTATATACACTCCAAAATTCCTCAGCAGAAGTTAAGGCGGTGCCGGTCATCCCGGCAAGTTTCTTATAAAGACGAAAAAAATTCTGGAAAGTAATTGTCGCCAAAGTTTGATTTTCTTCGGCAATACGCAAATTTTCTTTCGCTTCAATTGCCTGATGTAATCCTTCTGACCAACGTCTTCCCGGCATTAACCTTCCGGTAAATTCATCAACGATTACCACTTGTCCATCTTTAACCACATAATCAACATCACGCTGGAAAAGTTTATGTGCTCTTAAAGCTTGGACGATATGATGAACCCATTCGGATTGAATATTCTCATACAAATTTTTTACCCCAAGTATTCTTTCACATTTGGCTATTCCCTGGTCAGTAAGAGTGACATTTTTTGCCTTTTCATCACCAATATAATCATACCCTTTAGTTAAATCAATACCTTTATATTTAGCATCAATTTCTTCGGCTTCACTGATGAATTTACCCTTAAGTTGTGGAACAAGACGGTTAATGATATAATATTTATCCGTAGATTCTTCCGCTGGTCCAGAAATAATCAATGGTGTACGTGCTTCATCAATGAGAATAAAATCTACTTCGTCAACAATTGCATAATTTAAACCACAAAGAACACGCTCTTCTTTACGCACAACCATATTATCCCGTAAATAGTCAAAACCAATTTCGTTGTTGGTAACATAAGTAATATCACACTGGTATGCTTGTCTTCGTGCCTCGCTATCCATATCGTGCTGGATATATCCCACTTTCATCCCCAGAAATTCGTAAATTGGTCCCATCCAGTAGCGGTCACGTTTAGCTAAATAATCATTCACTGTGACAATATGTACACCTTTACCTTCTAAAGCATTAAGATAGGCAGAAAGTGTAGCAACTAAAGTTTTACCTTCCCCGGTCTTCATTTCAGCAATTTTACCTTGATGAAGAACTACACCACCCATAAGTTGGACATCAAAATGTCTTAACCCAATTGTCCGTTTTCCTACTTCACGAACCACGGCAAATGCTTCCGGAAGAAGGTCATCAATTGTCTCCCCTTTACTCAAGCGTTCTTTAAATTCAACCGTTTTAGCTGCGAGTTCTCGGTCGGAAAGGCAAGAAATTCCTGATTCTAAAGAGTTAATCTCTTCAACAATTGGTCTCAGGCGGCGTAAATCACGCTGATTTTTTGACCCTAAAATTAGACGCAAAACTAAATTTAACATCTTTTAATGCTTGATTACACAGATTTTGAAAGAACGATTACACTGATTAGCAATGATGTTTTAATCTGTGTAATCTGTATTTTAATCTGTGAAATCAGAAATTGTTGGGATTTTTCAACAATTTCATTATACAAGATTTTTCTTAAAAAAACAAACCCCCACTGCTTCGCTTTGCGAAGCAAAGCGGTGGGGGTTGTTTCTTTGTCAATGCCTCTAAGACTATATCTTCGTTACATTTGCTGCTTTCGGTCCTTTATCCGAATCTACTATGTCAAATTCAACAGCATCACCTTCACGCAGAGTCTTGAAACCTTCACTCTTAATAGAAGAGAAATGAACAAACACATCACCCGTACCATCATCTTTCGTAATGAAACCATAGCCTTTACGGTCATTGAACCATTTGACTTTACCACGCACTTCTTCCATTTTACTCCTTTTTTCTTCCATTTAACTACCCCGAAAAATCAGGGCAAGTCGACCACTTTTAAAGAAGTTTACTAAATTTATTTTATTTTGTCAACCCCGTAGAATAAATTTACGGGGTAGACCCCGTAGAAAGAAATTCTTTCTTTACGGAGCGGAGTCAAGTAACTAAAGTAACGCCAAAACGCTAATCCGCCTGAGGCGGAGGCGCTTTTGCGATGTTTTGCGATTTTGCGGAGATTGTTAATTTTTTTTAACAATCTTTAGATAGAAATAATCCGTCCAAAAATATAAGCAAAACTTAAAATTAATCCGATAAGGAGATGCAACTGTATCGTTCTGGCCATCGCCGGGATAAGTCCCTGGACATCAGCGTAATATTTCAGAGCAGTCTTACCAGCTTTAATTGCTATCGGCAGAGTGAGGAAAGTTAACAGTGCTAAATAAGGAACTGCTTTTAGTCCCAGAGCAAAAAGAATTGTCAGATAAATCAATAGCAAAAGTAAAATGTATCCCCGTGAAGCCTTTTCTCGTCCTAAAAGAACAATAAGGTGATTTTTCCCTGCCCTCTTGTCCGGTTCATAATCAGGAAATTCGTTAATATAAAGTATACCCCCAACCAGAAGCCCAACCGGTAAGGAGACAAGAAACGCTTCCCAGGATAAAGTTTTTGCTTGAACATAATATGCACCAAGTACGGATAAAGGCCCCAAGCAAAGGAAAACAACTAATTCACCTAATCCATGGTAATCAAGAAATAATGGTGGAGCAGTATAAGAATAATTCAAAACAAAACCAATCAAAATAATATAAAGCAAAACCGGCCCGCTGCGATAAACCAAATAAATACCAATTACCAATGAAATTAAATAGGCAATAATTGCACCTTTAAGGAATGCCTTTGCGGGAAGTAATCCTTGCTGGATTACCTGTGAACCGCCAGAGAAAGGTGTTGGTTGTGGGTTAATGTTATCCGAAGGACGGTCAAAGTAATCATTAATCAAATTTACTGCTGCATTGAGGCTGACATTAGCAATTAGAGCAAGAATAAATAAAAACAATGAAGAAAATTTACCCTGATAAAAAGCGACACTTGTACCGACAATTACTGGTATTGCTGCCGCCTGAAAGAAAGGCGCCCGTAGCGCTCTTACCCATAAAAGAAATCGGTTCATCTGTTTAAAACCTCCTTATTTATAAAATTTTTGGTAATTTTACTATTTCTTAAAAATTTTGTCAAGTGTTTATAAAAAAATATTTATCTTCTCCCGGTCTTCCTTTCCATTTTCAGCAGCAGTTCTTTCTTCTCTAACCCTTGTGAATAGCCGCCTAATGAACCATCCTTACGGATTACCCGGTGGCAGGGAATAATTTTTGGAAAAGGATTATTCTTTAATGCCTGACCTACCGCACGTGCAGCTTTCGCTGAGCCAACTTTTTTTGCTACCCAACTGTAAGAACGAACTTCACCTTTTGGAATTTGGGATATTATTTTCCAAACTTTTTGATAAAATTGAGGATATTTACTGATTATTTTTTTTATTTTCTTTGTCAACAATTATTTCCTATACAATTTTATCTAAGTAAAGAATTTTTTCTTTTGCATTGTAACCAAAAAGTTCGGCATATCTTCCCCAGGAAATAAGTGTCCGAAAAATACGCTCCGGATTTTCATTCGGAAGAAGCAAAATCAACTCGTCAATAATTACCTCCCGGGAAAGTTTTTTTTCCAGACTTTTCTGGAGCATTTCAATAACAATCTTTACTAATCCAAGATTCTGTAATTGTTTGTTCAAGACAATTTTACGTTCGTTGATATTACTATTCATAAACTTTTTCCCTAAATCAGTAAAAATAATTTCATGTCTTAAACTGTCAATGAAATCAAGTAATTCGGCAGCTTTCACAATTAAGGCAATACTCCCAAAATCTTTCCCAACTTCACTAGCGAAGTCAAAAATATCTAATCTTCCTTGATTATCATTTAAGGCTTCTAATAAACCAATAATTTCAGTCACTTCCGCACGGGGAAGAACGTCTACACGAAAAGGTAATTTGAGTAACTCTGCTTTTGCTTCAGTTGGTTTTTCGGGAATAACTACACTCGTGATAATATCTTGAATTTTCTCTACCATTTCCATAAACACTGCTGAACGACAATCTCTGGGATAGGGAATATTATTCTCCACAATCGTATGAATTCTTGCTGGTAAAGGAGTAAGAATTACAATCCGATTGGCTAAATAGACTGTCTCCTCAATACTATGAGTTACCAGAAATATAGATTTAGGATTTTTTTCATGGGCTAACCAGAGATTAAGTACCTCGTCGCGTAAGTGGAGAGCAGTGAGCAGGTCAAGTTCACTAAATGGTTCATCTAAACAAAGTAACTCAGTATCCGAAACCAAAGCACGCGCAATACCAACCCGTTGTTTCATTCCTCCTGACAATTCTCTCGGGTAGGCTTCTTCAAAACCATCAAGCCCAATTCGGTCAATTACTTTACCGATTATTTCTCTTTGAGTAACTGAATCAATATTTTTGTTTTCAAAACCAACGGCAATATTTTCTTGCACCGTTAACCATGGGAAAAGAGCAAATTTTTGGAAAACAATACTCACCTGCGGATTTATCCCGTTTAAGAGTTGACCATAAGATAGTACTTCTCCTTCTGTCGGTTTAATCAAACCAGCGAGGATTCTTAAAATTGTAGATTTCCCTGAACCCGAGGGACCAAGGAGAGCCAAAATTTCACCAATCTTTACTTGAAGATTAAAATTCTCTACAACCTTTAATGATTGTCCCAAGGGCTGAGGAAAATAATGTGCCACATTCCTCAATTCAGCAATAATGTTATTATTTTCAGGCATTACTGCACCTTCTATGTAACTTTATATAAATCTGGTATTACATTGATTACAGAGATTGAAAACAACCGATTACGACGATTTTCTGTCAACAAATCGCCTTGCCCCGTTAGAATATTTTTATTTCTAACGGGGTGAATAATCGCCGTTAGTAATGGTATCACAGTAGCCATTGTGATACCATAATCGCTGAAATCAAGTTTCATTTTCTAAATGAGTGCATATTTTGTTCTCGCAAGCAGATATAATCTTTTCCAAGCGACACGGTTAAATAAGATAACCATTAGAGCCATTACTAAAACACTGCCAGAAAGAAGAGAAAAATCTCCTTTAGAGGTAGAAAGAGTAATTAACGAACCTAATCCAGTTGCCAAAATTGTTCTCCCTTTAAAATGGATATATTCCGCTACAATACTTGCATTCCAGGCACCACCCATCGCCGTAACCCAACCCGTAACTAAATAAGGAAATATCGTCGGGAGAATTACTCTTCTCCAGAATTTTGCTCTCTTTAAATGGTATACTTTCCCTACCTCAATTAAATCAGTAGGAATAGTTGTCGCTCCGGCAATCGTGTTAAACAAGATATACCATTGTGTTCCGAGGAGCATTAGAATCACTGCACCGAATTGTAAACTGATTCCAAAGTAATTCATTATTAAGATTACCAGAGGAAAAATCATTGGCGCCGGGAAAGATGCAGCAATTTGTGCTATTGGTTGAAATACTTTTGATAAACGTGGATTCATCCCGATGGCTACACCAACAGGAATTGCCCAAAGCGAACCGAGAAACAATGCAGATAAAGTGCGAAGCAAAGTCAAAAAACCTTTTCCTAAAATAATAAACCAATTAACAAGCGAAACTTGACCTAACAGTGAAAATAAGTGTAGCACTCCAGAAAGAACAAAAAAAGCAACTAAAATAAACAAAATTAAACAAAAAAGTTTACTTAAGGAACTCACTCGTTTACGGTTTATTTTACTTTGGGAAAGAATTTTTTTTATTTTTATCAATATTCTCTGGTTGAGATAATCTGTAATTAAACTAACAATTTTTGATTCCCGGAATAAATCAAGGATGAACGAGTTAGAAGTTACTACCGATTTTGTCTCTTCAAATTTAAACTTTTGTGACCAGACAACTAAAGGACGCCAAACTAAACGGTCTACGGCAATAATCATCAAAATCATTGCGGTAATTGCATAAAACATCGCTGGGATATTCCCTTGCTCAATGGCTATGCTCATATATGAACCAATACCCGGTAGACGAAAATCTTTATTTCCCAGGACGAATGCTTCACAGATAGTCAAAAAAAACCAACCACCAGCCATAGACATCATACTATTCCAGACAAGTCCAATTGATGCATAGGGTAATTCCAGTCGGAGTAATTTCTCTAACCGCCCAAATTTCCATACTTTTACTGTATCAATGAGGTCTTGGGGAATTGATTTTAAAGAAGAATAAAAACTGAAAGTCATATTCCAGACCTGCCCGCTAAAAATCATCAGAATACAAGCTAATTCTAATCCAATATTCCAGTGGGGAAAGATTGAAATCAAAGCGATAACTAACCCGGGTAAGAAAGCAAGCACCGGAATACTTTGTAAAATATCTAAAAGCGGAATCATAATTTTTTCTGCCCGTTGGTTATGCGCAGCAAAGTAACCATAAATTATGGTAAAGATTAAAGAAAGGAAATAAGCAATAAATCCTCGGGATAAAGAAAATAATGCATACTTGGGCAATACCTTGGGACTCAAATTTATCTCTATCACTGGCTGAAACGGTGCACCCCATCCTTTGGCAATCTTTATCAATGCCCAAAAAGAACCGAAAATAAAAATTAAAACAACAAGGTCTGCCCAAAAAAAAGTTTTCTCTAATTTAACTTGTGGTTTGATTAAACTCATTTGAATTCCTTTTTGAGGTGATTACTTCTTTTTATAAAAAAGTATTCTAATATTTTAACAAAGATTAACTCTAAAGTCAAAAATTTTGAAATTTAAAATCGGACAGTAAAATTTAAACGGTGAGTATTGCCGAAGTCAGTGTAGGGAAGGAAAGAAAATTGTGCCACTAAAAATTGTGCCAGACTTCCCAGAAACTTGTCAACCCCGTTAGAAATTTCAGAATAGAGTTCTAATATTCGCGAAATTTTTTCTACCAAAACACTCATCTTGTCAGAATTTCCCGATAGGTCGTGGTCTAACGATAAACGGGATCAATAGTTTTTTTTGTTTACTTTTCAAATTTTTCTTTTTTCCGAAGGAGTTTGTGGTAAGAAAGGGCAAAACGGTGTGCTTCATCACGAATCCGCTGGAGCAGTTGTAAAGCAGGTGAATTTGCTGGTAAAGTAAGAGGTTCGTTTCTGGTAGGCAGTCCCGCCTTCGCTAAAGCTTCGGTGGGCAGGTAGATTTCTTCTTTTTCTTTAGCTAAAGCAATGACTGGTAGTTTTCGGAGACCCCGCTCAGAGACCCCGCTAAAGCGGTGGCAAGGCGGTGGAAGATGTAAACTGTTAAGTGTTTCAACTGCTGTAGTAAGATGTCCTTTACCACCGTCAATAAGAATAAGGTCAGGAAGTTTTTCTCTCTCTTCCAGAATTCTTTTATAGCGTCGGGAAAGAATTTCACGAATCATTGCATAGTCATCCCGCCGATTCGGCGGGACCGCTTTAATCTTGTATCTCCGATACAAATTTTTATTTGGTTCACCTTTTTCAAAAACAACTAAAGAACCTACCGCTTGGTTACCAAAAATATTAGAAACATCAAATGCTTCAATATGTAAAGGTACTTTCGGTAAAGATAAAATTTTTTTTAGTTCACTTAAACCACGAGTAAGTTTGATTTTTTTCATTAAATCCGCTTCTTTTATTTCTCTGAGGTCAATTCTTTCGCTCATATTTTTGATTGTACTAATTGTATCGCGTATTTTTTTCGCTTCTTCAAAAGCAAATCCCTTTGCTAGTTGATGCATTTGTTTTTCTAAATGATTAAGCAATTCTTCGTGTTTCCCTTCCAAAAAAAGAGTCACTTTGTTCACTATTTCTTGATATTTTTCTTGACTAATTTCCTGAAGGCAAGGAGCCGAGCATTGTTTTATATGATAGTAAAGGCAAGAACGCACCTTTTTTTCAGGGAGTGATTTATCTTTAGTTAAGGAGTATTTACAGAGACGAAGAGGGAAAATTCGTTGTAAAAAACGCAAAGTTTTTCTTACTTGTCCGACTTCGGTATAAGGACCGAAATAACGGACATTTTTTTCTTTCCCTTCCCGTTTTCTTACCAAGAGTAAGCGGGGAAAATCTTCGTTTAAAGTCAATATTAAATGCGGGTAAGATTTGTCATCACGCCAGAGGATATTATATCGGGGTTGGTATCTTTTAATCAGTTTACTTTCTAAGAGTAATGCTTCCGTTTCCGATTTTGTAACGATGTAATCAATTTTAGCAATTTGTGAGAGCATTATTGCATTCTTCATTGATTGTTCAGCACGCGGATAAAAATGGGAAGTAACCCGTTTCTTTAAAGAAGTTGCTTTGCCGATATAGATTATTTTACCACTGATGTCCTGCATTAGATATACACCAGGAACGGAAGGTAAATTTTGCAGCTTTTCTTTTAAGTTCATCTTTCGGTAACCTCAAGATGACCCTGAATGAAACTGAAGGGTCATGATTCACCAATTGAGGTGATTACCTCTTCTTCTTTTTGTAGAACTGCTAATAAAGGTTTACTTTCTTCAATTTTTAGGAAATGGGCAATAAGAAAATAAACAATTACACCAATAGTGCAAGGTATTATTACAGATAAAAAAGTTGACCATTGAAAAAGATGGTAAGCAAGTAAATAACAGACCGTGCCCATTACTGCTGTGGCAAGAAGTGTCCGTTTGGTTGTCTCAATTATCCTTCTTAATCCTAATTTACCAATACGCAAACGCAAAATGACTAAGAGAACCGTCAAATTAACAGTTGAAGAAATTGCCGTGGCTAAAGCCAATCCACCAACGCCTAACGGAACCATTAAGTAAAGATTAAGGACAATATTTAAACTTAAAGCTAATATGGCAATTTTTAATGGTGTTTTCGTATCCTGTAAGGAATAAAAAACCACAGCAACAATTTTTGTTCCGGCGTAGGCAAAGGTGCCTAAAGCATAATAAAAAAGTGCTTGACTGGTAAGTTTTGTTGCTTCCGCAGTGAAAGCACCACGCTCAAAAAGTAAACGCACAATCGGTTGGGCAAGAATCATCAGTCCTACTGATGCCGGGATAATAATAAAAAATACGGTTCTTAAAGATAGGGAAAGTGTTTCTTTAAGTTCAACAAAGTTTTTTTCACTGACACTTTTTGACATCAAAGGTAAAGAAACAGTTGCCATCGCAATACCAAAAAGCGCTAAAGGCAATTGCATCAAACGGTTGGAATAATAAAGAGCAGTTACACTACCTTCTTTTAAAAATGAACCGCAGAGAGTATCCACAAAAGAATTAATCTGTTCTACCGAAAAACCAATCATTGCCGGTAACATCAAATAAAGAATTTTTCTTAATCCGGGATGACGAAAATTGATTTTAAAACGTAAATGCCACCCGTGTTTAAAAAGTAGTGGTAGTTGAAAAGCAAATTGTCCCAAGCCACCAATTACTACGGCAACCGCTAACCCTTTAATTGGCGAAACCAAGTATCCAGCAATAAGTAAAATATAGATAATTTCTGCAAAATCAAGGTTAAGCGGCGATAAGGCGGGAAGAAAGAATATATGCAATGCGTTTAAAGTTCCCAAAAGTAAGGCAGCTAAACAAATTAAAAGTAAATAGGGGAACATTATTCTTACCAAAGTAATGGTAAGTTCTAATTTTTTTGGACTGATTTCAAATCCCCAAGCGACAATTTTAGTAATTTCCGGGGCAAAGAGTATACCTAAAATTGTCAGTGAAGAAAGAATGAGGAAAAGGGTGGTAAAGACAACATCCAACAAATCTTGGGTTTCTTTTTTACTTTTGAGGTGATTACCTCTGAGGTGATTACCTCTTGTAGTGAGATATTCAGTAAAAACAGGCACAAAAGATGCAGAAAGTGCACCTTCACCAAGAAGACGACGAAAAAGGTTGGGTATCCGATAGGCAGCATAGAAAGCATCCGCATAAAGTCCCGCACCGAAAAATTTTGCTACAAACATATCCCGAAGGTAACCGAAAATACGACAGATTAAAATAGCAAAACTAACCTTACTAAAATATTGAGTAATTTTTTTCGTAGACAATTTGGGGTGTTCACCTCTTTTTTTAGTAAATAAACTCTTGACTAAATAAATATTTTTTACTAAATTGTTATTTTAATAAATTGGTAGGAATAAATCAAGAAAGGAGAAAAAATGGCAGCGAAATTACCGAAAGGAAGACATCGTTCCGCATTAAAAGAAGCAAGGAAGGCAAAAAATCGTTACTTGCGTAACCGGGCAGTAAAAACAAGAATCCATTTTTTAGTTAAAGAATGGGAAATTGCTTGCAAAGAAAAAAATCAAAATAAAGCAAAAGAACTACTTTCCCGAATATATTCTCTTTATGATAAAGCCACAAAATGGCGAATAATCCACCCCAATACTGCCGCACGCAAGAAATCACGTCTTTCTCAACGGTTTAATGCTCTCTTCGCTACCACATAATTTCAAGACTAAGTTCTCCAGAGCAATTTGTCCAGTTTTTTTCCCAGTTTTGATTTCGTAATCTGCTTGAAGACAATATTCTAAAAATTTTACCAATATTTTCTGGTCAAATTTTTTTATCTGCTCAAAAAAAAGCGGAACATAAAATTTGTAAATTTTTAATTTCATCATAATTTCTTCGTTAGATAATCCCTCTTCTTTGGACGATAACGCATAAATGAACTCTCTTATCCGGCGAGAAATTGCTCCTAAAATTTTTACTGCTTCTTCACCTTCACTAAGTAAATTATTCAAAATTTTTAATACTTGTTCAGGTTTTTCTTCAAATAAAACTTTAAGCAATTCGTTAATCTGATAAACCCGTCCTTCAGCATTAAGCAAGGAAACTATTTCTTCATTAATTTCTTTTTTTTCTTTACTGTAAAGACAGATTTTTTTAATTTCGTTATTCAAATTAAATAAATTATTGCCCGTGAGTTCAAATAATAACTCTGCTCCTGAGAGAGAAATTGTTTTTCCTTCCTCAGAAAATCTTTTTCTAATCCAAGAGAGAATTTCTTTCTCTGCAAGATTACTAAAATTGACAACCATCCCAACTCGATTAACTTTTTTCAATAAAGGATTTTTGAAATCAATTCTTTTAGTAGTCAATACTAAACAACTACTTACTGAAGGTTTATCTAAGTAACCAACAATTTGTTCTCCTTCTTTTTCTTTCCAATCCTCAATATTTTCTACTACAACCAAACGTTTTTCGGCAAGGAAAGGTAAAGTAGTAAGGATACTGATTATTATTCCGGGTGGTGTATCGGAAGCAGAATAAAAATTATAATTAAATTCCTTATTCGCAGTAGTAAGAATTATTTTCTCTATTTTTTTTAGTACTTCTTGTTTAAGGTAGTCTTCTTCACCAGAAAAAAGATAAACTTGATAAATCTTGTTTTTCTCAAGGTGGTTAAGAAATTGGGTATACTGAAGAAACATTTAATTTACCCCACACCTTTATTAAGATACATGGGTGTATATCCTCGTCATCATTATGAAGTGTAGGGTTTATCGTGGTATTTTACGTTCGGAAGCACCAGTAACCGTGCCAAAACCGTATATTGTGCGACGTAAAATATCACGGGCTAAAATATCCCAGAGCATTTCGCGTGCTTCTTCTTCAGTAAGTGCACCCGGACGGTTACTTGTCGGAGCAAAGAAACGATATACACCTTCAAGATTTTTTTCTTCCCAAAGTGGTTCTTCTTTATCTTTTTCGTAAAGAGCAAGGTCAAAAATTAGCCAGAGTTTATATTCCTCAACTACAAAATCAGCAGTATAAGTTAACGGTTCAAGAACATAACGAGTGATTACACCCTTGAGGAAAGCATCAGTGTTTTCCTCGTTAGTAATTTCTAACCGTCCATCGCGAAGAAATTCTTCAGTTACTCTCAAGGTAAACTTTTCTTCAATTCCATAGTAAATTGTTTTATTTTCAAAAGTAGGAATGGCAATTTTCCTTATGTGCGGCGGCAAAATTTGCGGAACAGGAGTATAACCTGCACAACCAAAAAAGATAGTTAAAAGTGTCAGCCCCGTTAGACACAAAGTGTCTATACGGGGTAAATGTAAAGTGTAAAGTAAGAACTTTTTCATCTTTTTTTCTCCTCTCTATTTATTCGGTAACAATATTTATCAACCTTTGTGGAATATAAATAATTTTGGTTATTTCTTTATTAGACAAATAATTTTGTATTTTTGTTTCATTTAAAACCTTTTTTTCTATTTCTTTTTCGCTAAGGAGAGGGTCAACCTTTATTCTTGTTCGTAGTTTACCATCAATTTGAATTGCAAGTTCAATTTCTTCAGCAGTTAACCATTGCCAATTATATTCTGGCCAAGGGAGATAATCAAGAAGTCGCCCATCGTGAACAAATTTTTCCCATAATTCACTACTTAAATGGGGAGCAAAAGGATGAAGAAGCAAAATTAAATTTTTTATTGTTTCTCTTGAACTCTCGTCACCGAGATAAGGATATTGGTAAAGAAAATTAACCAATTCCATAATTACTGCAATTGCGGTATTAAATTGCATTCTTTTTTCAATATCTTCGGTAACCCGTTTTATGGTTAAATGAGTTAAACGAATAATGTCCTTCGTTTCAGGTTTCAGGTTACAGGTTTCAGGTTTTTTCTCTCCACTTGCAACTTGCCTGTCCTCCGCATCCCGCTTTGGCGGGAGGAGGATGGATGACTTGTAACTTGCCTGCCCGCCACTCCTGCCCGCCGCTTCGCTCTGGCAGGCGGGTCGCTCTGGCAGGCGGGTAACTTGATCTACTAATCTCCAGATTCGGTTCAAGAAACGTGAGCAACCCTCAATACCTTGCTCCGACCATTCTAAATCTTTTTCTGGTGGACTGGCAAAAAGAATAAAAAGTCGTAAAGCATCAACACCGTATTTTTTAATAACTGTTTCTGGTTCAACTACATTTCCTCTTGATTTAGACATTGCTACACCCCCAAGAGTAACCATCCCTTGGGTAAGAAGTTTAGCAAAGGGTTCGTCACAGTTCACTAAACCTAAATCACGTGTTACTTTGTGAAAAAAACGCGCATAAATCAAATGCATACAAGCATGTTCAATACCACCAATATACTGGTTCACTGGTAACCAAGGCTTAACTTTTTCCGGAGCAAAAGGTAAACGGTCATTTTGCGGGTCACAATAGCGTAGATAATACCAAGAAGAATCAACAAAAGTATCCATCGTATCAGTTTCCCGACGAGCAGGTGCACTACATTTTGGACATTTTGTTTTCACAAATTCCTTAACTTTAGAGAGAGGTGATTCTCCGGTGCCGGTAAAAGGCACATCTTTAGGTAGAAATACGGGTAAATTTTCTTCTTTCTCCGGAACTATTCCACATTTGGCACAATAAACTATTGGTATCGGTGTTCCCCAGTATCTTTGTCGAGAAATTAGCCAATCTTTAATCCGATATTCAATTTTTCTTTTCCCCAGATTTTTATTTTCTAACCAGGAAATAATTTTTTCTTTCCCTTCTTTTGAATGAAGACCACTAAATTCACCGGAATTAACCATTACTCCTTCGCTTTCATAGGCTTGGTCGGGTAATTTGGTCATTTGGTGATTGGGTGATTGGATTACTTGGCGAATCGGAAGATTATATTTTTTTGCAAAATCAAAATCTCTCTGGTCATGTGCTGGAACAGCCATAATTGCTCCTGTCCCATACTCCATAGTTACATAGTTAGCAACAAAAATTGGTATTTTTTCGTTATTTACTGGATTAAAGGCGTAAATTCCTTCTAACTTTATTCCTGTTTTTTTAAGTGTCTGCTCTTTTTTATTTTTTTGTTTATATTCTTCTATATATTTTTCAACTTCGGGATAATTTTTAATTTTTGACTTTAAATTTTCAATTATTGGATGCTCAGCGGATAAAACCATAAAAGTTGCCCCAAAAAGGGTATCCGGTCTCGTCGTAAAAACGGCAATCGGTAATTGGGAATTGGTGATTTGGAAATTCACCTCCGCACCTTCACTTTCCCCAATCCAATTTTTTTGCATTAAAATTACCCGCTCTGGCCAACCCGATTTCAATTTTTCTAAATCTTCAACTAATTCTTTCGCATAAGCACGAATACGAAAAAACCATTGTTCAAGTTCCTTTTGTTCAACAAGAGAACTACAACGCCAACATTCACCACCTGCCAAAACTTGCTCATTAGCCAATACCGTCTGGCAAGAAGGACACCAGTTGACCGCTGACTTTGCCCGATAAACTAATCCTTTCTCGTAAAATTTTAAAAAAAACCACTGATTCCATTTGTAATAGGCAGGTTCACAAGTAGAGATTTCTCTTGTCCAATCATAAGATATTCCCAGATTTTTTAATTGCTTCCGCATATGTCCAATGTTTTCTTCTGTCCATTTATCTGGATGCACCTGCCTTTGAATAGCCGCATTTTCTGCCGGTAATCCAAAAGCATCCCAGCCAATCGGATGGAGAACATTATAACCTTTTCTTCTTTTATAACGGGCAAGAACATCTCCAATAAGATAGTTTCTTGTATGTCCCATATGAATATTACCTGAAGGATAAGGATACATTACTAAACAATAATAATTTTTTCTCCTTGACTCGGGAACTAAATTATAAATCCCTTTTTCTTGCCAAATTTTTTGCCATTTAGATTCAATTTTTTTAAAATCATACTTATTCATTTGAAAATATGATACAAACAAGACTATAACTACGATGCAAACAAGATTAATGCAGATTCATACAGATTAGGTCTTTATCTGTCTGAATCCGATTGACATCTGTTTGAATCAGTCCTTTATCCGTCTGAATCGTCTTTATTACTTGATGGTCATTAATGCTTGAGTAACATATTGTCTTACGCGTTCATCTTTTAAACCCAAGAGTAACGCAGGTACTGCCGGACGACCAATATTACCCAAAGCCTCCGCGGCGTAACGACGCACAAACTCGTTCTCATCTTTAAGTGCACGGTATAATGACGATATTGCCCGCGGGTCCCCAATACAACCTAAAGCAATTGCTGCTCTCATTCGTGCTACTGCACTCGGATCTTCAAGTGCCTTTACTAAAGCTGGAACTGCTAAACGGTCACGCAGATGTCCCAAAACACCAGCTACGGTAACTCTTACTTCTTCACTTTCATCATGCAAAGTTTCAATTAATGCAGGCACTGCTTTACGGTCACTAATGTAACCCAAAGCAATCGCTGCCTTTTCGCGTACATATTTTGAAGGGTCTTTAAGGGCAAGAATCAATTGGTCAACCGCCTTTTTTTCTTTCATCCGTCCAAGTACTTCCGCTGAAATTGCTCGCACAAATGGCTCTTTATCTTTTAAACCGTCAATCAAAGCAATATTCGTTTTCTTTTTCAATTCTTCCTCAATACTGATAACCATTTTTGGCTTAAAGATAATTTTCATTCCTTCACTAAGCCATTCTGCACCAATAAAACGGATTTTTTTCATTTTAACTAATCACCTCTTGAGGTAATCACCTCAGAGGTAATTACCTCTTTTAGTTAGGATAAACCTATTTTCTTCTTCATCCCGATTAGATATTCTATATTACCTTTCGGACCTTTTAATGGTGAAGGAATTATCCCATATATTTCCAATCCTAAATTTTGCACAAATTTTTTTATTTTTTCAATAACTTCTTCCTGAATTTTTTTATCTTTAACTATACCTTTCTTAATTTTGTTTTTGCCTGCTTCAAATTGCGGTTTAATCAAAGCAATAATTTCACCTTTATTTTTAAGTAATTCGTAAACTTTGGGTAAGACCTTTTCCAAAGAAATAAAAGAAACATCTACTGTCGCTAATTCAGGCAAAAAGTCGTCTAAGGTGTAAAGTGTAAGGTTTAGGATTTGACTTATTCGTGAAAATTCGTGTTCAATAATTCGTGTTAATTCGTTTCGTCCAAAGTAACGAATATTAGTTTTTTCAATATTTACTACTTGTGGATTATTCTTTAATGACCAATCCAGTTGTCCGTAACCGACATCCAATGCATAAACCAATTTAGCACCGTGTTTCAATAAACAGTCAGTAAATCCACCAGTTGAAGCACCTACATCAAGACAAATTTTGTTCTTTACTTCAATATTAAAAAAAGAAAGTGCTTTTTCTAATTTCAACCCTCCCCGCGATACATAAGGAAACCTTTTTCTGATTTTAATCTGAGAATTTTTATCAATTAATTTAGAGGGTTTACTAACTTTTTCTCCATTAACATAAACTTCGCCAGCAAGAATCAATCTCTCCGCTTCATTGCGTGTTTTTACCAATTCTTTTTTTACTAATAACTTATCTAATCTTTCTTTTTCCGATGAGGATAAACCCATTATTCCGTAAGAAAATCTTTTATCTTTTCCGCAATCTTCTCCGGAGATAAACCATATTTTTCTTTAAGCAATTTTATTTCACCCTGTTCAATAAATTGATCCAGTAGTCCAATAGACAATATTTCTACTTTTTCTTTACTAAATATTCCCTTTACTGCATCTCCTAAACCGCTAATCACATTTTCTTCAATTGTTATAATTCGCGGTTTGTCTAATTCTTTAAGTTTTTCCCTAATGAGAACTTCATCTAAAGGTTTAAGAAAACGTGCATTGATTAAGGTAGATAAGATATTTTCTTTTTGTAGTTGTCTTACCACTTCTAATGCTGGGTAAACCATACTTCCAATAGCAATAATTAACAAATCTTTACCCGAGCTAAGAATTTCACCTTTACCGCAGGGTAATTTTTTCAATTCTGAATCAAGATTTACCCCTATTCCCTCCCCACGCGGATAACGAATTGCGACCGGTTTCTCAAGATCAATTGCCGTATAAAGCATATGCTGTAATTCATTTTCATCTTTTGGTGCCATCACGGTAAAACCAGGAATCATTCGCAGATAGGTTAAATCAAATATTCCTTGATGGGTTGGTCCGTCTTCACCGACTATGCCCGCACGATCAATCGCAAAAATTACCGGTAACTTCTGCAAGGCAACATCGTGAATAATCTGGTCAAAAGCACGCTGTAAAAAGGTTGAATAAATCGCACATACCGGACGCATTCCAGCCGTGGCTAAACCAGCAGCAAAAGTTACTGCATGCTGTTCAGCAATTCCTACATCAAAAAATCTTTCCGGAAATTCCTGAGCAAATATGGTTAGTCCAGTACCTACTGTCATCGCTGCTGTAATTGCACAAATTCGTTTATCCTCCTTTGCTAAACGAACCAAAATCTGACCGAAAACTGAGGAATAGGTTGGATGTTCACTACCTTTCAGAGGATTACCTGTAGTAAGGTCAAATGGTTCAATTCCATGAAATTTTGTTGGTTCTTTTTCGGCTAAGGGGAAACCTTTACCTTTTTTAGTGATTACATGGAGTAAAACCGGCCCTTTGAAATCTTTAAAATTTTTTATTCTTTCTAAAGTATCAATTAATAAATTAAGGTTATGTCCATCAATTGGACCTAAATAAGAAAATCCTAACTCTTCAAAAAGCATTCCGGGGAAGAAAAGTACTTTGAATCTTTTGGCAATGCGTAAAAGAAATAATCCTGCAAAATGTAACCGATGAAAAAAATATTCAATTTTTCTTTCTGCCTTTTTTAATAGTCCAAAGGTAAGTATTCGGGTAAGATAACCCGCAATTGCCCCAACCCGATGTGAGATGAACATCTCATTATCATTAAGAATGACCAGCAAATTAGTGCGTAAATGTCCAGCATTATTTAATCCTTCGTAAGCCATTCCACCAGTTATCGTGCCATCACCAATAACCGCAATAACATTGTAATTTTCTTTATTTAAATCTCGGGCTACTGCCATTCCCAAAGCAGCAGAAATTGCCGTTGAAGAATGTCCTGCACCAAAAAAATCATATTCACTTTCTTCCCGACGAGTAAATCCACTGATTCCTCCCATTTGGCGTAAAGTAGAAAACTTATCTTTTCTTCCGGTAAGTATTTTATGCGCATAGGCTTGGTGTCCGACATCCCAGATAATCTTATCTTTAGGTGTGTCAAATACATAATGTAAGGCAATAGCTAACTCTATACACCCTAACGAAGAGGCTAAATGTCCGCCCTTCTTCGCTACCGTCTCAATGATTAACTTCCGTATTTCTTCTGCTAACTGCGGAAGAAGTCCTCTCTGGAGGAGACGCAAATCTTGGGGTAAATTTATTTTTTCCAAAATCATTTTTCCTTTGTTGCAATAAAGTCAGCAACTTCTTTTAATATTTCTCCCTTCTTGCCAAAAATTTTCAATATTTTTTTTGCTTCTTTAGTCAATTTTTTAATTCTTCTCTTGGCTTCTCTTATACCAAAAATCCGGGGATAAGTCCAGAGTTTATTTTTTTCTTGGTTATCAATAAGGTCATCCCTAATCTGAAATGCTAAACCAATATTCTCACCATATTTTTCTAATGCACGAATTTGTTCCGGAGTCGCCTCAGAAAGTAAAGCACCTATTTTAAGACAGGTTTTAATTAAACTACCTGTTTTTTTTCGGTAAATATTTTCTAATTGTAGTTTATTAATTTCTCTCCGGCAAATCTTAAAAGGTACACGATGACTGATTGAAATATCCATTACTTGCCCACCAATCATTCCTTCTACGCCACAAGCTAAAGTTATTTCTTTTAATACCTGTGTTAAAAGGTTTGGCTTAACTATTCCAGCTAGTATTTCAAACGCCTTAACCAATAAAGCATCGCCAGCAAGTATCGCCATTGCTTCACCAAATTTCTTATGGCTAGAAAGTTTACCCCGCCGAAAATCATCATTATCTAAAGCCGGTAAATCGTCGTGAATCAGAGAAAAAGTATGAATCAGTTCCAAAGCACAAGCAGCACCAAGAGCATCTTTTCTTTTCCCACCAACAAGGTCATAAGCAGCAAGCACAAGTAAAGGACGCAAACGTTTACCACCGTCAAAGAGAGAATAGCGCATTACTTTACAAAATGAAAAGTTAGAACGCATATATTTTTTTAGTTCTTTTTCTAAATGCGGCAAATTCTTCTTCCAGAAAGAATTTAGTTTTTCCATTTTATGTAACTTCACATAAGTTCAGTTATATTGATTACAACGATTAAAGACAAACGATTACGGTGATTTTTGCGTCAACAAATCGCCTTGCCCCGTTAGAATATTTTCATTTCTCACGGGGTGAATAATCGCCGTTAATAATCGCTGAAATCAAGTTTCACTTTTGTGAAACTACTTAGAGGTCACCAATTGCTATTTGTAACCTTTTAATACTCAGCGCTTTGCCACTCTTTTCCTCAAGGTCAACAATTACACCTGAAAAAATTAAATCTTTCTTTGCTACTTCAAAACGGAGCGGTATCTGGGTAAGATATTTTTTTAAAATAATTTCCTTCTTTATGCCAATAACACTATCTCGCGGACCAGTCATTCCGCAATCAGTAATATAAGCGGTCCCTTCGGGAAGCACTCGTTCGTCAGCAGTTTGTATATGGGTATGCGTGCCAATAACTGCGGAAACTTTACCATCAAGATACCAGCCAAATGCCTGCTTTTCCGAAGTAATCTCGGCATGAAAATCAACAATAATTATGTTTGTTTCTTTTTTAATTTCTGGAAGGAATCCATCCATTGAACGAAACGGACAGTCTAAATCTGGCATATACACTCTTCCCATCAGATTAACTACCGCAATTTTCGTTCCTTTAAATGATGAATAGAAATTGTATCCTCTCCCCGGTGTAAAAGGTGGATAATTTGCTGGACGCAAAACTCGCGCCTCATCAATAATTTCTTTAATTTCTTTACGGTCCCAGACATGGTTACCCAGAGTTAAAACTTCAACTCCAGAGGCAAAAATTTCTTCGGCAACATTTTTTGTTAATCCAAAACCACCGGCGGCATTTTCCGCATTGGCAATAGTAAATTCAATATTTTCTTTTCTCTTTAATTCACTAAGAACTTTATTTACCGTTTTTCTGCCCGGTTCTCCAATGATATCCGCAATAAATAGTATTCTTACCATTTTCGATTACTCCGATTTCTAAAAGACGATTACACAGATTTTTTTGTCAATAGGCTTAATCTGTGTAATCTGGTTTTTAATCTGTGGAATCAAGTTTCACTATTGTGAAACTATTTAGCTGTTTCAATAGCCCTCAATTCACGAATTACGGTAACTTTTATCTGCCCAGGATATTCCAATTCTTTTTCTACTTTTTTTGCAATCTCCTTAGCGAGGATTGCCATTTGTGCATCATCAATTTCTTCTGGCTCAACAATAACCCTTATTTCTCTACCCGCCTGAATAGCATATGCATTTATAACCCCCCGAAAAGAAGTGGTTAATTTTTCTAATTTTTCAATTCTTTTCAAATAATGTTCTACACTTTCTTTTCGTGCTCCGGGACGTGCCGCAGAAACCGCATCTGCCGCCGCTAAAATTACTGCTTCTAATGATTGCGGTTCTACATCTTCATGATGGGCTAAAATAGCGTTAATCATCTTTTCGCCCTCTCCATATTTTCGGGCAAGGTCAGCCGAAATCTGGTGGTGCGTTCCTTCAACCTCTTGATCAACTGCTTTACCAAGGTCATGCAATAACGCTGCCTTTTTACAGAAATGGACATCGGTTTTCAATTCGCTAGCTAAAGTGCTGGCAATCCAAGCAACCTCTAAGGTATGTTGAAGTTGGTTTTGTCCATAAGAAGTACGATAATTTAGTTTACCGAGAAATTTAAGTAATTCAGTAGGTAAGCCACTTACCCCAACTTCTAAAGCAGTTTTTTCACCTACTTCTTTAAGATGGTTTTCCATTTCCTTTTTTACTTTTTCTACTACTTCTTCTATTCTTCCCGGATGGATTCTCCCGTCAGCAATCAAACGTTCCAGAGCAAGACGAGCAATTTCTCTTCTTACACCATCAAAAGCACTTAAAGTAATTGCTTCCGGTGTATCGTCAACGATTAAATCTACACCAGTCAGTTGTTCAAAAGTGCGGATATTCCTTCCCTCCCGACCAATAATTCTTCCTTTAACTTCGTCATTAGGTAAAGGCACGGTAGTGACCGTAACTTCAGCAGTATGGTCAGCGGCGACACGTTGGATTGCTAAAGCAAGCACTTCTTTTGCTTTTCTTTCCGCTTGCTCTTTTGCTTCTTGTTCAATATTTTTAGCTAGCAATGCCGCTTCTTTTTTTGCTTCTTCTTCCAGAGACTGAAGAAGTATTTTTTTTGCTTCTTCAGCACTCATCCCCGCAAGACGTTCAAGAATTTTCTTATTTTCTTCTTTTTCCCGATTCAATTTATTTTCCTCTTCACGGAGACTCTTTTCCTGTCCAAGAAGTTTACGTTCACGCTGTTCTATATCTCGTTCTTTTCTTTCTAAGATATCTAATTTGCGGTCAAGAGCTTCTTCTTTTTGACTGAAACGTTTCTCTAAATTTTCCAGATCTCTTCGTCTTTGGTAAGTTTCTCTTTCAAATTCACGTCGTTCCCGTTCGAGTATTTCCTTAATCTCTAAAAGTCCTTCTTTCTTTTTTGCTTCGGCTTTTGCTTCCGCTTCGGAAATAATCCGTTTTGCCATTTTTTCCGCATTGATTAACGAGATTCTTGCGTAAATTAAACGCAAGATATATCCGAGAACAAACGCAACAACTAAAAAAATATACTTTTCCATTTTTTCTTCCTCCTCTTAAAAGGTATCTTTAAAATGAAAGAGAACGTTTTTCCGTAAGCAAAAAATTTACTTTTACATCACTCGTTTCTTGAGGTATTCTCTTTTTTACTTGGAAATCAAAAGAAAGACCAATGAAAACGACTTTATCTTTTCGCATTTTATAAATTTTGGATAATAAACGGTCATAATATCCACCACCATAACCAATCCGGTTACCATTTTCATCGAAAACTACCCCGGGGACAATTACTGCATCAATTTCTTCCAGAGGAACAATTTTTGTTTTTTCCGGGTCAGGTTCGGGTATACCCCAAGCCCCCAGATTCAGTTCTTCCAAATTATGAATTTCATAAAGAGCAAGTTCTTTATTTTCTCTATTTACCCGCGGGAGAACTATTCGTTTTCCTAAGAATAAACTTTTTTCAATTAATGAGTAGGTTTCTACCTCGTTACGAAAGGAAACATAAAAAAGAACAGTCTGTGCTTCCTTAAACGCAGATAAAGAAAACAATTTTTCGCCAATAATCTTGCTTTTTTTTATAACTTTTTCTTTGCTTAACTTATCCCGTTCATGAATAATTTCGTCACGAATTTTTTCTTTATCCAAGTGGTTTCCCATTCTTTTTTTAATTTCTTTTTCAAATCCCATTTCAGTAGGTTGATAAAATACTTTTTTTACTGAGAGATATTCTTGGTCTACATGATGTCCTGGATAATCGTGGGGATATTTATAACCTACTCCGTGTCCACGTCTATTTTTGCCATTTAGATGCGCATCTTTAAGATGAAGCGGAACCAAGATAGTTTTCTTTTTTTCAACTTCTTCCCAAGCTTTTTCTATTGCTAAGTAACTCGCATTTGATTTTGGTGCATAAGCAATATATATTGTTGCCTGGGCTAATGGTATTCTTGCTTCGGGCATACCGATAAATTCCACTGCCTGTAATGCCGAAGTAGCAATACTTAATGCCTGTGGGTCAGCATTACCTACATCTTCGCTAGCAGCGATAATCAACCGCCGAGCAATGAATCTTGGATCTTCACCAGCATAAAGCATTTTTGCTAACCAGTAGAGCGCAGCATCAGGGTCACTACCTCGTAAAGATTTGATATATGCTGAAATTGTATCATAATGTTCATCACCGTGTCGGTCATAAAGAATTGCCTTTTTTTGGATTGATTCTTCAGCCACCTTAAGGTCAAAATTGATTATTCCCTTTTCATCAGCAGTAGTGGTCAAAACACCAACTTCTAAAGCATTTAATATTCGCCGAGCATCACCTTCAGACATTTTAATCAAGAGTTTCAATGCTTCTTTAGACATTTTTATTTTTATTTTTCCTAAGCCATGTTCCTTATCCGCAAGTGTATTTTTAACAATTTTTTCTAAATCTTTCTCTTTTAAAGGATAAAATTCAAAAACTAAAGAACGAGAAATTATCCCTTGGTTGACATAAAAATACGGGTTCTCAGTAGTAATACCAATCAGAGTAATATTTCCTTTTTCTACATCCGGAAGAAGGGCGTCTTGTTGTAGTTTATTAAAATGATGAATTTCATCAATTAGAAGGATTGTTTTCTTCTGAAGAATTTGTCTTCTTTGTTGGGCTGAAATAATTTCTTCCCGTAATGTTTCTACACCAATATTTACTGCATTTAACTCAACAAAATATGCTTTCGTCCGCAGAGCAATAATTTTTGCTAAAGCACTTTTCCCGGTTCCTGGAGGACCAAAAAGAATTAACGAAAAAATACGGTCAGATTCAATTGCCCGACGGAGAAGCTTACCTTTACCTAAGATATGTTCCTGACCAACAAATTCGTCCAAAGTACGAGGAGTCACCCGTAAGGCTAATGGTTGAACTTCAATTTCTTTTTTCGTTTCTTGAGAAAAAAGTTCCATTTCTTTCATCCGCATAATCCGCGATTTTTTTTCCTGTGTAATCCGTGATTTGTTTTATTTCCGCGTAATCCGCGTCAATAAAAAAACCCTGCGGATGCCGTGGAGACAGTCCAGTTTTGAACACCAATTCTACAAGTGGGTATCCTGCCCTCAACGACATATCGCTGAGGCGACCGCGGATTCCCGGATTAACGATTGTAGGCTCAAACCGGCAGCAATCTCACACCAACATCGCAGGGTTTATTTCTTTCAAGAAGAAAAAAATTCCCCTTCCGGCAAAGTTGAGAAAGAACAAGATTGAAAAACTTTCTCGCTTATAAAAAGCGAAAAACTTATTCCAATACGGTGCTGAGTAAAGTAAGTAGTTCATCTGTTTTCTTGTTTACTGAACTGCTAAGACTGTCCCTATTTTCTCGTAAACGGTATAACTCATCAGCAATATTCAAAGCTGCCAGGATGGCCAGTTTCATACTGTCAACGATGTTGGTTGAGTTTGCAATCTCCTGCATTTTCTGGTCAACGTAACGAGCTAAAGCATTTATATAAAGAGCATCACCTACATCTGTATCAAAGTCATAATTTCGTCCATAAATTTGAACACTAACTTTTTCTTTCATAATCTTCTTTAATAATTATATTCCTTTTCCTTTTTCTTGTCAAGATAAAAGAGAAAAAAAATTTAGATTTTATACTTTTCAAATTTTCCCAAAAGTTTATCCAATCGTTCTTTAATTTGTTTTATTTTCTCCCGGTAAGTTTCGTTCTCTTTCAATATTCTCCGTGCCCGTTGGATTTCTTCTTCATGGAGGGCAATTTCTTCTTTCAGATGATGATTTTCTTGTTTTAATTGATGAATCAAGTTTATTGCTTTATGGACTTTTTCTTCTAAAAGATTCATTTTTTCCATTTGAAGTTTTAAATTTTGCGGATTTGTGCACCGAGTTGTTCTTCTAAAGCATGGATAATTTCTTTTTCACTTTTTTCTACTTCTTCAGTAGTAAGTGTAGCCTGCGGATTACAGTAAGTTAACCGGTAAGTAAGACTATGATACCCTTCTTGGATATTCCCATTTTTATAGAGGTCAATGAGCTCGCAATGTTTCAGATATTTGCCCCCATTTCTGAGAACCAAATTAAAGATGTTCTCCTGATAAATATCTTCCGGAACAACAAAGGAAAGGTCACGCTGAATAAACGGATATTTCGGTAAGGAAATATGAGTTTTTTCTAAATTAGCAAAATTGACTAAAAGTTCAAGATTAATTTCAAAAAGATGTATTTTATTGCGAAATTCGTATTTTTCAATCAAGGCATCACTGAGTTCACCAATTTTACCAATGATAACATTTTCTTTTTCGCTTATTGCTATTTTGAAGGCTTTACCTAAATTAAAATAAGGAACATTTATTTCTTGATATTTATAATTCCTGATTCCTAATTTCAAGAATAATCCATCCAGCAAACCGCGTAAATGATAAAAGTTGAGTTTCTCCGGTTTAGTTCCCCAATATTTGATTCTATTTTCACCGGTGAGTAAACCAGCGAGATACTTTTTTTCTTGGAAAGTTTCCCCTTCCTTAAAATATGTTTTACCGATTTCAAAAATTTTTATATTCTCAATTTGATGACGAAAATTGTTCTCTGCATTATGTAAAAGTCCGGGGAGCAAAGTAGTACGTAAACATGTTGTTTCACGCGAAAGTGGATTACAAAGAGAAATTATTTCCTTATCCGAAAAACCAAATTCGCTCAGTATCTCTAAAGAAAGAAAACTATAGTTAATTACTTCATTTAACCCACAGGAAAGCAAAAACTGACGAATTTCTTTTTCTACTTGTGATTCTTTTCTTTCCAAAAAAGTAGTTGATTCAAGAGAATTCCCCGGACGAAAACTACTAATCGTGGAAGGTATATTTTTATAACCATAAATGCGGGCAACCTCTTCAATTAAGTCAACCTCTTGAGTGAGGTCATTGCGATAAGTTGGTATTTCCACTTCCAAGGTATTTTTTTTCTGTTTCAAAGGAAATCCTAATCGTTTTAAACAAGAAACAATTTCTTTAGGTTTGAGTTCTGCGCCTAAGAGATTATTTACTTCCTTGAATTCAATTTTTATCTTTTTCAATTTACACGGATGAGGTTTTAAGTCAATATTTTTTGTTTGCAGTTCACCTTGAGTAATTTGTTTAAGTAAATATGCAGCACGCTCTGCCGCATAACGAACATTATCCCAATCAACACCGCGTTCAAAACGGTAAGATGATTCGGTAATTATACCTAACTTTTTTGTCGTGCGCCGAATCACCAAAGGGTCAAAATAAGCACTTTCTAAGAGAATATTTTTGGTATTTTCGTTGACTGCGGTATCTTTACCGCCAATAATCCCGGCAAGCGCAATTGCTTTCTCACTATCAGCAATCACAGGGATATCTTCCTCAAGAATCTTTTCTTTTTCCTCAAGAGTAACTATTTTTTCTCCTTTTTTCGCCCAGCGCACAATAATTTGCCGGTCAGCAATAAGTTCGTAGTCAAAAGCATGCAAAGGTTGACCAAGTTCTAAAAGAACATAATTAGTAATATCAACCACATTATTTATCGGACGAATTCCACATAAAGATAAACGCTCCGCAAGCCAGAATGGTGAAGAAGCAATTTTTATGTCCTGAATAACTTGGGCAAAATAACGAGAACAAAAAGGTTTTTTTCCCGCTTGCTTTTCAATCTTAATTTGGAAAGGTAAATTTTCTTCACCCCATAAAGATAAATTTTTACAGGGTTTACTTCCTTTGTGCTTGAAAAAATGATAAGTTGGAATCCTGAGAGGAAGATTATAAATGGCAGCAATTTCCCGGGCGATACCTAAATGACTCAAACAATCACCACGGTTGGTAGTAATCTCTAATTCTAAAACTGTATCTTTTCCAAAAGATTCTATACTGGTTACTTCCAGACCGAGATTGGTAAATTTTTCGGCTAATTCTTCTGGTTTGCCAAGACGGTGAAAGTATTTCGGGAAAAATTCTTTTAACCAGTTATAGGAAATTTTCATTGAATGCGCATTGATTACAACGATATCAGAGACCCCGCTAAAGCGGTGGAAAAACAACGATGTCAAAAATTATAATAAATCATAAATATTTTATCACTGTAATCCCTTTTATTAAAACTGAGTAAGGAAACGCAAATCATTAGTGAAAAAAAGACGCATATCATCAATCCCATATTTAAGCATAGCAATTCTTTCTACCCCTATTCCGAAAGCAAAACCAGTATATTTTTTTGGTGGATAACCTACTGCCTTAAATACATTAGGGTGAATCATTCCCGCACCTAAAAGTTCCAAATAACCAGAATGTTTACATACACGACAACCTTTACCAAAACAAAAAAGACAAGAAATATCTACCTCTGCACCGGGTTCAACAAACGGAAAATAACTTGGTCTAAACCGTGCCTTAACTTTTTTCCCGAACATACCTTGGACAAAAAAATTTAATGTTCCTTTTAAATCAGCAAAAGTTATCTTTTTATCGACTGCAAAACCTTCAACCTGATGAAACATTGCGGAATGGGAAGCGTCAATCGCTTCGTGACGAAAAACTCTTCCTGGGACAATAACTCTTAACGGGGGTTTATTTTTCCCCATCACTCTTATTTGCACTGGTGAAGTATGCGTCCGCAGTAAATATTCCTTGCTCTTTGCTCCTTGCTCTTCGCTTATCGGAGACCCCGTTAAAGCGGTGGTTTGAAGATAGAAACTGTCCTGCATATCCCGTGCTGGATGTTCTTTAGAGATATTCAATGCTTCAAAATTATAATAATCAGTTTCAATTTCTGGACCTTCAGCGATAACAAAACTTAAACTCGTAAAAAGACTAATAATCTCATTAAAAATCTGGGTCAAGGGATGAGAATGTCCTACCTCATAAGGATAACTAGGCAAAGTAAAATCAAAAAATTCTTTTACTTTGGGTAAAGAAATTTTTAATTCTTTTTCTTTTTCTTGATATAAATTAAAGAGAAAATTTTTAATTTCATTTGCCTGTTTACCTATTTTTACTCGTTCTTCGGGAGGTAATTTGCCAAGATCACGGAAAAGGGAAAGAAGTTCACTTTTTCGTCCCAAATATTTGGCATACCAATTTTCTAATTCTTTAATTTCTTTGACTAAAAACAGTTCGTTTTCAGCAGTTTTTTTAATTATTTCCAAAATTTCTTGGTTCATTAAATGTTTGGTAATTAAAGTTTGTTTTATCCGGAGAGACAAAAAGGTTAATTGGCAACCGGTACACTGAGATTTTCTTTTGCTTTTTCTACTAAGGCAAGGAAACCTGCTTTGTCTTTGACCGCTAACTCGGCTAACATTTTTCTATTTAACCCGATATTTGCCCTACGCAGACCATTCATAAATTGACTATAAGTCAATCCCTTCAAGCGTGTGGCCGCATTTATCCGACTAATCCATAAAGAACGAAATTCGCGTTTACGTTTTTTTCTTGCTACATAGGCATGACGCAAAGCACGGGCTACCCGTTCTTTAGCAACTCGATAAACATTTTTTTTCTTGCCCACATATCCTTTAGCTAAACGAAATAATTTCTTTTTTCGCTGTCGTGTATAAACCACTGATTTTACTCTTGCCATTTTCTTATTTCCCCCGTATCTTCGGACATAGTCAGTTATTCTTCTTTTACAGTGAGAGTTCTCAAGACTTATGTTTGTAAATGTTTAATCTAATTTCAAAAAACTATTGCGTTACCACTGACTTAAAAACTCGCTGGATGTCTGAAAAGTGCGGGGTTTACTCCTTTCTCCCTTTTAAGCAAAAGGAATATAATTCTTCACCTATTTAGTATAAGGAATAAGCCGTTTCAGAATTGAGGTTTCAGTTTTGCCAAGAAAACCTGCTTTCCGGAGACGAAGCGTTCGTTTTGACGATTTTTTTGCTAAAAGATGTTGTACTCTTGTTTTTTTATATTTTACTTTACCGGAGGCAGTAAAACGAAACCTTTTCTTTGCCCCGGAATGACTTTTTACTTTAGGCATATTATTTTTTAAATTTCAAAATTCAAAACTCCTGCCTGCCGTCAGGCACGGCAAAATTCAAAATTTATTTTTTTGGTGCGACGGTAAGGGACATAAATGAACCACGAAAAGGTGTTTCTTGTTCAATATAACCGAAAGTATTAGCCCTTTCTTTGATTTTTTCCATCAATGCCTGGGCAAGGTCTATATGTTCTTTTTCCCGTCCCCGAAGCATTATATTTACTCGCACTTTGTATTTCTCTTTAAGAAAATCGTTCAAATGTTGTAGTTTTACTTCCAGGTCATGCTCACTAATTCGCGGTCGGAAGCGAATTTCCTTAATTTGCCCAACACGTTGTTTTTTTCGTGCTTGTTTTAAGTTCTTCTCCAACTGGTAAAGATATTTAGAGTAATTAATAATCCGACAAGTTGGCGGATTGGATTGAGGAGCAATTTCCACAAGGTCAAGTCCTTTACTTCGTGCAAGTGATAATGCTTCAGATAAAGGTTTAATCCCAAGATGAGTACCGTCAAGGTCAATCACCCGAACAGTAGCTGCTTGAATTTGATTATTAATCCGTAATTTTTGTAATCTAATTTTCCCCACCTCCTTTAAAATTTAAAAAGGATGACTTTTTCTTAGAAGTCATCCCCTTTAAGAATACAAATTTATTTTGAACCAATTTTTATCTGGAGTGACTGAATTATATCTACCACGATTATTATCAAAGTATAACAATTTTTTCTTTTTTGTCAACCCCCACACTTAATAATCATAATAAGCAATCAATAAGTGTAGGGTCAACTCCGCACCTTTTACCAAAAATGCGGAATGATTGCAAACTTAAATAATTATATATGAAAAAAGGTGCAGGGTCAAGACTTTATTGAACCTTTTTTTCTTTTATTTCTTCTCTAACTTTCTGGATAAAATCTTCTAATTCCAAATTACCTAAATTTTTACCACCATGTTTACGCACCGAGACCGTCTTGGTATTAACTTCTTTTTCTCCAACAATCAATAAATAGGGTATTTTTTTTAATTCCGCTTCGCGTATTTTTAAATTAATTTTTTCATTCCGCTGGTCAATTTCGGTTCTTAAACCCTGTTTTTTCAGATAGGAATTTATTTTCCCAGCATAAGAATTTTGTTTTTCGGTAATGGTAAGAATGGCTACTTGCGTAGGACTTAACCAAACCGGGAAATTACCTCTATAATGTTCAATTAAAATGCCAAAGAAGCGCTCTAAGGAACCAAGCAAAGCACGATGAATCATTACTACATTTTCTTCTTTTCCTTTTTGATTCCGATAGATAATATTAAATCTTTCCGGTAAATTGAAATCTACTTGCACAGTTGAACACTGCCAAGTTCTCCCCAGACAATCTTTAACTTTTATATCCACCTTTGGTCCATAAAATACACCTTCTCCAGGGTCAACTGTATAATTTAAATTCAGTCCATTAAGAGTTGAACGCAACGCATTTTCCGCTTTCATCCAGTTCTCCAATGCTCCAGCATATTTTTCCGGTCTTGTAGAAAGACGAACTTGATAATCGGTAAATCCAAAAGTTTTCAGAATTTCTAAAGTCAATTTTACCACTGAAACAATTTCTTCCTCTACTTGGTCAGGACGACAAAATATATGTGCATCATCCTGAGTAAAACCACGCACTCTTAGTAATCCATGAAGCACACCCGACTTTTCGTAACGATAAACTGTACCTAATTCTGTCCAGCGGATTGGTAAATCCCGATAACTATGTAATTCTGATTTATACATCAGAATATGCCCGGGACAATTCATCGGTTTAAGAATGTATTTTTCTCCTTCAATATCAATTGGTGAATAAATATAATCCCGATAAAAATCCCAATGTCCGGAAGTAACCCAGAGGTCTAACTTAGCAATATGGGGAGTATAAACTATTTCATAACCTGATGCTAAATGTTTTTCTTTCAAAAAATCTTCAATAATTTTTCTTACCATTGCTCCTTTCGGTTGCCAGAAGACTAACCCTGCACCTGCTTCTTCAAAAATTTCATAAAGACCGAGTTCTTTACCTAATTTGCGGTGGTTACGCAATTTTGCTTCTTCTAATTTTTTCAAGTGTTCTTTGAGTTTTTCTTTAGTGAAAAATGCGGTTCCATAAATTCGTTGGAGCATTTCTTTTTTTTCATCACCACGCCAATAAGCACCAGCAATAGAAAGGAGTTTAAAATATTTAACCTCACCCGTAGAGTTCAAATGTGGACCTTTGCAAAGGTCAAGAAAAGGACCGTGCTCGTAGAGGGTAACCTTTTCGTCAGGTATTTCTTCAAGTAGTTCCAATTTATATTTTTCTTCTTTGGGAGCAAAATTTTTTTTTGCCTCTTCTTTAGATACTTCTTTACGGATAAACTTGTAATTTTCTTTAACAATTTCACTCATCCGTTTTTCAATTTTTACTAAATCTTCCGGCGTAAAAGGTTCAGATTTAGCGAAATCATAATAAAAACCATCTTCTATCGCTGGACCGATTGCTAGTTTCGTGCCCGGGAAAAGTTCCTGCACCGCCTGTGCCATTATATGACTGGTTGAATGCCGTAATTTTTCTAATTGTTCGTTCATTTTTTGTTCAGCTGCCTATGCCTAACGCCTGAGCGTATCTGAAGTCCAGCCGTAAGGCTGGATTGAGTGGAGTACGAAGATACGAAGCCGGAAACGCTCTGTTAGGCGAGATCCATAAAACTTGTATAAATTCATCCTTTGATTTTTGAGAGATAATTTTCTACTTCTTTTTTAAACTGAGAATAAATGTCAGGGATATTCTCCATTAGAGGTTTTAATTTCCCCTCATCTATAAGAAAACCGTAAGCATGAGTGAAGAAATGACGGAAGACCCGATATTCATCTATCTTATCTGCCGTTTCCCTCGTTATAAAATTATATTCAACAGATAAAATCAATAAATCCTTGTGCCATGTTGGTGTATCAGGTATTGGTATGTTCTTGTGTAATAATAATTGTTTTAAAATATTTTCCATCCCCGTGTAGATATTTTGGAGATATCCTCCTATTCCTATTAGAACTACAAGTTCCTTGTCAGGTATATCTTTCACCTTTTCTAATTCGGTCAAAACTTTTGTAATATTTTCCATCTCCGCATGAACTTTTTCTTTTACACTAACCATATAACACCTGCCCATCTTTTTCTATAAGTTTATTAAACAAAGAATCTATGCTTAGGTCAATAACATCAACAGGCTTAGATAAATTTCTATCTAATTCAGCCCAAAATTTAAAAAATAATTCGGGTGATAACCCCCTCACACCTATATCTATATCTCGTGCATCATTCCTTTCTTTTGCTGAGCCGAAAAGAATAACTTTTTCTAATTTATACTTTTTCGCATAGGTTAGTATTACATTTTTGTCATTTTTAGATATCATTGTCATCACCTCTTTTTAAAATCGGTAAAATTTTTCGTTTTATTTTTTCAATCTGGGTAGACATAATATCGCCCACCTACTATTTCGTATAACGGTTCGAGCAAAAAAGAAGCCCTTAAAGGTTTGGACGTCACTTTTCCCGCCGTTGTTAAACGCCGTTGATGGTATCTTAATAAAAAATGTTCTTATGCTAATCTATTCGAGTCGAGTTTGTATTTTCGCGGTTTACCTCCGGTTAAATCATAGATTGCTTTATGGTAGTTCTCCCAATAATCAGAATAATTTTGACGCACTTCTCCTTTAATTTCTTTCATAAGATCAGAACGATCAATTGTTATTTCTGTCTGGCAAGAAATACATTTGTAACCTGTCTGTAGGAAATCCGCCATCCAATCTGCTCGGACAATATCGAGTATTCGAGCACATTTTGTGCAATAAGGATCCTTAATAGAGATTCTGTCCAGAAAAATTTCAATAGGTGGTTGTATCTTTTCTTCGAGGAAAATCTTTGCACGAATATCAACAGCAAGTCCATCCTTTTTGAATGTGCCGATAATGACTTCTTTGTGAGGCAGTATCTTGCGCCTATCTTTGAAAAGCCATTTAACAATATCGCTAAATATTTGTTCGATACCAGGGAATTTGATTTCCATCTAAATTTAGTTTCTTTATTAAAATATTATCTTACCAGTAATGAGCATTTAACTACTTCATGTCTGTACCGAGTGCGGATATACTCCCAATTGACAGTATATGCGAAGTATTTCTAATTTTTGTCTTTTAGTTATTTCTCACTCAATTGCTCAATTGCTAAATTACTTCCTTGCTGTATTTTTGTCCTGTCCACCTATCCACTTAACCACTTATTAACTAATTTAAAAGAAGTACCCGGTGCAGGACTTTCACCCCGCCCCTTTCGTCAGAATGATCTGGCAGAGTGCGAAAAACTTTCGCGTTGCTTGCCCTAAACTCAACGAAAGAGGCGGGGTAAACCTGCGACCTTCCGCACGTCAAGCGGACACTCTGGCTTCACCCCACACCTTTTCTCATCGCAAGTGGGCGGTACAGGACTCGAACCTGCGACCTCTTCCATGTCAAGGAAGCACTCTAACCAACTGAGCTAACCGCCCTTTTATGATTGGAAAAGGTGCGGGGCAAGACTGAGCTAACCGGGCCTCTGTCGCACTCCGATTTTTCGTCGGAGTTCCCTCGCAAAGAAAGGTTATCTACTTTGCTCGGTGCTCCCAATGGGGATTAAATCCCCTCTTGCGTTCACGAACTTCGCCACTCCGTTAGGCGAAGATTCGTTCACTGTTACCCCTTTAATAAGAGGAGTGGAGGCGTGAGTCGGATTCGCCCCGCCCTTTTAATTTAAGGCGGCGCCCGGATTCGAACCGGGGAATCGTGGTTTTGCAGACCACTCCCTTAGCCGCTTGGGTACGCCGCCATGGGAAAAAGGGCGGGGTTGCAGACCGCTCCCTTAGCTGCTTGGGTACCGCACATCTCGGCGGGCAGGCAGACCGCTCTTTCGCTAATTTTTCTATCTGATCAATGACTCGCGGAGTAAATCTCTCGCTGAGACAATACCAACTTCTTTTCCGTCTTTGGTAATGACCAAATGACGAATGTGTTGACTGCGCATTATCCGGTAAACTTCGTGGATAGGTGTTTTCACATCAACGGAGATAAGTGGTTTACTCATCACTTCCGAAACTTTAATTTGAGATGGATTTCTTCCTGTGGCTACTACCTTACGAGTAATATCCGCATCAGTAAGAATACCTTCCGCATTACCTTTTTCACCGATGAGAATTGAACCAATATTGTGCTTCTGCATCATTTTCACTGCTGTTTCTACGGTGACATCTTTTGAGATTATTATCAGTTTTTTGGTCATTGTTCTTCTTACTGGTTCTGCAGCAATCGGACGCAGATAAATAAACCAATAAGTAACCCCTACCAAAAAAGCTCCACCAATAATATTACCTAAAGTGACCGGAATTAAATTGTTAAAAATAAACTCCTTCCAAGTGAGCACAGAGAGGTCTATAGTTTTATGGGCTAATATGGAAGCAGCGGCAATTACTTCAGGTCTGGTCTTTAAAATTAAACCTAAAGGAATAAAATACATATTCGCTATGGAATGTTCAAATCCGGCAGCAACAAATGCAGCAATTGGAAACACAATTGCCAGAATTTTACTTACCACTTCACGACAAGCAAAAGTTAACCATACAGCAAGACAAACCAGAGTATTACAAAGGACACCACGCGTGAATGCCTCAAGCAAAGGAAGATTCACTTTTGTATTAGCAATGAGTAAAGCCTTTCCTCCAACAAGATAAGAATTAAGCGACCATTGCCCGGAAAGATAAACTGCAAAAACGACAGCCAATGAACCCAAAAAATTACCAATAAAGACAATTATCCAATTTCTCAAAAGTTGTCCAAGGGTAATTTTTCTTTCCATATAAGCCATAACAATAAGGTTATTCCCAGTGAAAAGTTCTGCTCCGGCAATGATTACCAGCACAAGTCCTAAGGAAAAGACAACACCACCAACTAATTGGGTAAGTCCAAAACTTAGACTTGAATCGTGGACTGCGATATTGAACAAGTTCGCACCAAAAGCAATAAATGCACCTGCAAGTGTTCCTAAAGCAAGAACACTCCAAAAATCAAGATTGGCTTTGGTTACACCTACTCGTTCTACACGTTCAGCCATCTCCGCTGGCGAATAAGCATCAAACTTAAATTCAGGCATTCTTAATTACCCCCCTTCTCTCAGAATAGAAAAAATCTAAAATTTATTTTAATAAAAAAATTTATCAAATTCAAGAAAAAAAATCTACTCACTTGACTTTTCTTTAAAACTTTGCTAATCTTACCTTATAAAAGACAAATTTGATAAAGAAATTTGCAAAATTTTGAAAGGAAGGGGGTGAACAAAATGGCCAAGTTTTTAATGCTTGGAAAGTATTCCTTAGAAGGAATAAAAGGGATTACTCCTGAGCGTACGAAGAAAGCAATTGAGGTCATTGAGAAAGCCGGTGGCAAGGTAGACTCAATGTATGCTTTATTGGGAAATTACGACCTTGCTTTTATTGTTAATTTCCTCGGAAATTCAGAAGCAATGAAAGCCTCAATTGGTCTTACGAAATTGACCGGTATTTCATTTACTACTTCTCCAGCACTCACTGTAGAAGAATTTGATAAAATGGTCGGTTAATCAAAGAGTATAGTTTTTGCACATTCCCTTGAGAAAGTGACGGCTCCTATTTCCTTCACCATTTTATGTATTACGAAATTTTCTTTTTACTTCTTTTTCTTTAATTTGTAAAAAGTACACCCACCGGAATCACCGTTATCCTTGCAAACTCGCCTCGCTCCGGCGAAGCGGGTCTGTTTTTCGTCTGCAAGAGCACACCAGTAACTTTATGTTCACACTCGGGTAATTTTTCACTTTCCCCACGAGCACCAAATCCATGCGAAAATCCTGTCGGTTCTGCATATTTACATTTTGCCATTTCTAATATACTCCCCTTCTTTAAAAATTAGCTTCAGGAGTTCAATTTTGAGATTTCTGTATTCTCTACTTATTCATTTTCTAAAGAGCGGGGAACGGGATTCGAACCCACAACGACCCCGAAAAAAGTTTTGGAGCGGGAGATGGGTTTCGAACCCACGACCTTCTGCTTGGCAAGCAGACGTTCTACCGCTGAACTACTCCCGCGTAACTCAATGTCCCGATGATAAATCGGGACGATTGTGTCCCCCTCTTAAGTGGTATTCTTTTTTCTTTCCTATTTCCTCACTTCAAGAGTTTCGGGAATTTCTCTTACTTATTTTTTTGAAGAGTTTCGGGGTTCTTTTTTGAGCGCTCACGCACCCTTTAGAGTTTTGGGGTTCTTCTCTGAACGACATCAGAGTTTTTGACGCTTCTTTGATTCTGGTCAAAAAATTATAGAGTGAAGACCCGTCCTCCGCAGTAGCTCTGCTACGAAGGGTGGAGAGAGTTCCCGAAACTCATTTTTTCCCTTTTTAAGCACCGTATTTGGTTAGTTTACCAGCATATCCTAAAGCAAGAGACATTATTTCTTTTGCTGGGAAAAGACCTAAACTACCAAAACGACATTCTCTTTCGGTAAATTTATTTAAACCATCCTTAGGAGCATATTTTGAATAAAGGAGGAAAGGTACCGGATGCCAAGAATGTCCTTTCAATACCGCCGGTGTTGAATGGTCACCAGTAATCACTAAAACTTCCGGGTGAAGTGCTTCTATCTTCGGGATAAAAGAATCAATTTCTTCCAACTTTCTTACTTTACCTTGAAAATTACCATCTTCACCATAAAGGTCAGTTTCTTTAATATGTAAATAGAAAAAATTATAGTCGGCAAAATTTTCTTCTAAAGATTTAATTTCATCTTCCAATTTTTCACCCGTAGGTAAAATTTTCATTCCCAAAAGCCGGGCAATTCCGCGATACATCGGATAAGTAGCAATTGCTGCTGATTTAAGTTGATATACCTCTTCCATCTTTGGTAAATTTGGATAACCAGAAAAACCACGTAAAAGAATATAATTCGCTGGGGTTAATTTTTTAAGTGTTTCTATGGTTTTAGTTAAAAAAAGGTTGACCAATTTAGCGGTCTTTTCTGCTTTTGGTTTAAGTGGTTTAATTGTCACTGCAGGAAGACCATCTTTTTGCGGGTCATTTTCACTGATTTCTTCGGATAAATTTTTTCCCCGAAAAACTACTACAAACCGGTGTCCTTTACCCGGATGAAAAAATATCTCCGTAGAATTAATTTTCTTAGTTTTCTTCTGGAGAAGAGAACATAACTCAATACATTTTTCGGTTGGAATACGTCCCGCACGCCGGTCAAGCACAAGATTATTTTTATAATCGTAAGTAGCAAAATTTGCTCGTGCAACAAGGGCATCTTTTTGCACCTCAATACCCAATCCTAATGCTTCCAGAATACCACGACCAATTTTATATTTTAGTGGTTCATAACCAAATAAGACTAAATGTGCAGGACCCGAGCCAGGAGTAATTCCTAATCCTATCGGGATACTCAATCCACAAAGTGAATCTCTCACTAAACGGTTAAGATTTGGTATCTCGGCAGTTTCCAATTCACTTTTCCCTGTCTCTGGGTTAGTCAATCCACCTAAACCATCAATAATTAGAAAAACAATTTTACTTTCTGTTTTTACTACTATTTCTTTAATTATTTCTTGGTTCACTCTAATCACTAACAACTATTAACTGACCTCTTATGCCGGGAGTGGGATTTGAACCCACACGGGTCTCCCCATACGCCCCTCAAACGTACGCGTATACCAATTCCGCCATCCCGGCGTTAACCAGAAGAATTGTTCTTAGTAAATATTTTTTTATTTTAGCAAAACTTAAAGGAAAAAGCAAGAAAAAAATTTTTTTAAAATCTGGCGGAAAAACTTACCCGGTGGGTATTGCCGAGGTCAGCGTAGGGAAGGAAAGAGTAGTCAATTTGGTAAGAGGTGATTACCTCAGTGAGTTTTAAACCTAAACCGAAACCGAATTTAGTTAGTTGGTTATTGTCGGAGACCCCGCATTTGCGGTGGGTTGTCAGTTCATTGGAATTTGAGATATTGTATCTTCCACGGAGAGCAATTGTATTGAGGAGCCAGTATTCAGTGCCGAAACCAAATTCAGTTCTTTTTTCAAAAATTCCATAAGTAACATTTATTCCTATCACCGCTTTAGCGGGATCTCCGAAATTGCAAATGCCAAGAATTTTATAGGCTAAACCAAAAGATAAGGTTAAAGGCAAACTATACCCTTCCTTGATGAATTTCATCTTCGGACCAAGGTTTTGAATTGTAAAACCAAGATTAAGATTTTTTATTCCTGTCTTCTGCAACAATCCTAAATCAAAAGCAAAACCATTTGCTTTTTCTTCTTCTATCGCTTGATGAATTATTTTCAAGTTTATTCCAATGGAACTTTTTGGACTGATAAGTCGGCTATAGGATATTGTTCCGGCAAAATCAT
>Ga0315312_1000364_pt1 | contig 60064 bp, 78 predicted proteins | sample TDP7_MG_FD_203629 | JGI IMG/M metagenome (GOLD analysis project Ga0315312, IMG submission 203629) | Freshwater sediment microbial communities from Lake Towuti, South Sulawesi, Indonesia - TDP7 | ecosystem: Environmental > Aquatic > Freshwater > Lake > Sediment | place: Indonesia: South Sulawesi... | reverse complement strand
CAGCCTCTAATAGGCTTCTCAACAGGATTCGGCAGCTCTATCGTTTCGGTGATTCTGCTCTCAGACTTCTTCACATCGACATCCCTAAGTCTCACAATCAGCTCTACTGATTGCTTGAATCCCCTCTTCGCCGAAGATTTCTTCATCTCCTCAACAGCTTTCATCACGTTCTCTTTTGGTAGCGGCAACGGATACATATCTCCTTCATAAGCAGAACGCACAGCCGACGATTTGTGAGGCTTTTCACCCTCCAGAGTATACTAGCAGGCCTTACGCACTGCACTCGGCATCTGGATGGATGTGTCGAACGTCGCGCGTCTGCTGTTTCGCAGACAAATACAGAGGGCGAATATATTAGGATTGTGCGATGGCCGAAGAACAATCGATCCTAGAACACGGCGAGGTAAAGAAGCTCAGTAAATTTCTACTCCTATTTCTTTGCAAAGACCTGGGCATATTTTGAGTCCTCTTTCATCATGGTCGAGTCGGTTCAGCCTCACCTGTGATAACTATTCGGCGATAGAAGAAAGGAACTTGTTTCTAGTTAAACAGGTTCTCATAGTCCCCTTTTTCTAGTTCTTTCAGGATTTCCTTCGGTTCTTTGCCTTCTACAGTGACACCTAGGCTTATGCAAGTCCCGAGAACTTCCTTAGCCGCTGCTTTCACGGTTTTGGAATAGCTAGCTGGAATCTTCATCTGCGCTATCTTGACAACTTGCTCCATCGATAGATTTCCTATCTTTTGAGCCTTAGGGGTCCCTGAACCTTTTTCGACCCCAAGCTCTTTGACGATAAGGGCTGCGGTAGTCGGAGTTCCGATTTCAACTTCGAATTCTTTACTTTCTACGTTGACAAATATCTTGACCGGGACTTTCATGCCTGAGTAAGCTTTTGTCAATTCATTAATCCTGTTCACGATCTGCAGTACATTAACTCCGAGAGGGCCCAGCGCAGGTCCTAGAGGGGGGCCGGCGGTGGCTTGACCTCCATCGATCAGAGATTCAACTACCTTCTTCTCCGCCACTTTTCCCACCTCCCGTTCTCTCAACAAGCTTCACGTAATCAGCATGAACGGTTATCGGTAGTGTCGCGAACCCTTCTTCGAGTAACTCAATAGTGACTTCTTCCTTGACCTTATCGATATGCGTTATCTTCGCTTTCAATCCTCGAAATGGTCCACCGACAATCTCAACGAGGTTGTCGGTATCAAGTTCCTCAATCACAGGCTTCGTTATTATGAATCGTTCAACAGCTGAGGCTGTTATCATTCCTCTCGTTCGGGCTCTAGCGTGTCTAACTCCTGAAATAGCTTCGTCGACGAAGTGGGGGCCAGCTGCTTCAACGAATATGTATCCTTTGATTACTTCTGGAGCCAGAACGGAAGATACTGGAAGCTTCTTCACTCCAACCCTTGAGGCCACCATCTCAGCTACAGTCTTCTCTTGGCCGCTTGTTGTACGAACAGCAAAGATCAGAGTCTTATGTTTCTCCTTAGACAAGCTATCCGCCTCTATGGGCCGAGTCCGACTATCCAGAACAAGACTCGAACGATGTAACCGATCACGCCTACGATTCCCACTCCCAAAAGGGTAACTTTCACCAATAACCATAGTTCCTCTCGACCTGGCTTTGACGCAACACGTAGCAGTCTTCTTGCAGATCCGATGAACTCTCCGAACTTCAAATGCTGTCCCTTCAAGCGTGCCTTCCTCAGAATAAGACCTTGCGATATATAAACAGTTTCTGCATTCGTCAAACTTTCCAGGGTTCTGCTCAATAATACTCTGTGTAGACGTTGGTTTCCCAGAGTTTTCTGTAGCTGTCGTACCGACTTCCGAGGCATGCGCCGTCGAAGACGCATTTTCCAAGACACAAATAGTTCGTGGCTTTGATGAAACTGCATCTGTCTCTCTTGTGGCAGATTTTCGCATTACAGATTGGGTCGTGCTCATAGAAGCAGCAGCTTCTTCCCATATTCCACAGCATGGTATCTATCTCGAAGGCACTATGGCTGGAGTACTTTGAGAGGAGGCCGCAAGCCTCTCTTACGGCTTTCCTCACTTCGTTGTCTTCACTCTGTTTTACCCTCTTACTCTGTAGCAGTCTTGATGCGAGAGCATTATCGACAAGGTTGACGATCCCGGCTCTCAATGCTATTCGCATGACGTGATAGTCAACAGCTATCTTCAGATTCTCCAAGTCCCTTATGTTCCAGATTCCAGATTCGTTCAGATATAGCAAAAGGAGAAAGCTCTTCTTCTCAACGGGATCGCTGTATGCTCTGAAGTTTTTGAGCAGGTTGAGGAGGCCTTTTCCATCTCTTCGAATCAAGCAACCTTCGCTTACATTGTAGATCATCATTATGCCTCCATCGAAACGCTTAAGCAAGACTCTCGCGCAGTCTTGAAGTAAGTCAACTCTTTCTCCGACGCGATCGATGGTGGAGTGATCAGGGTTTCCATCATCGGACAATAATGCTCTAAGCTCATCTTCTCGTATGCTCTTCATTCTGTTTGCTGTAAAGAAATCTTGATCGGAGTCGAATCTCCGTCTGCACGCCGCTAGCAGGTAGTCTCCTCCTCTAAGCCATTTACCATGGATATATCCTTGCAAGGTCCTAGTTGCTTGGCACATCGCTATGACGTAGAACCAGAACTCCGCTTCCCTTCGTTTCTCATTACTGGTTCTTGCTCTACGGATGTTAGGGTCTGGAAGTACACGAATAGGCTTCAGTCTAAGAGCTAACTCTCGGCACTTCTTTGTGTCAACTCTCACGCCAGTATTCATCAAATTACGCCGGCTAGCAGCGAATCATATCAATATTCAAGTCCGTGAGAGCTTCAATCAGTCTTCTCCGACTATCGCTACGTACTCCTTTCCAATCTATCGTCGCTAGTTTGCATCCGCCATAGGTCTTCCTGAAGCTCGCCTCGATCAAGTGAGGCTCGAGACCTTCATTGAACGCATACTTAGAGAAGATATGGCCTACCGCTATGTCCTCTTCTAAGGTTATCTTGGTGTGCTTTGTCGCGTAGTGCCCTCCCCCAAAGCCAACGCATCCTTGACTGTCTATGGGCTTGGTGCCACCGGCCCATATGGCCTTTGCAACAGCATGCCCAGCTTTTTCATCGGTCCATTGGCTTTCTGAGCTGCCGATCTCCACAAACATAGCTGGGATCATCAGCTCCGTTGGTCCATGGTGAGTTACTTCAAGGGAAACTGAATATTCAGTCAGCCCAAATTCGTCTTTGGCTTCTCTTAGAGCCATCAATGCAGCCTTCATTCTTTGAGGGTGAGCCCATGCGAGGCTTCCGGGTCTTCCTCCAAAATCAGCTTTGTTCACAACATTTCCAGGTACATGCACAGTTAAGGTAGGCTCGCCACTTTCACTTTGGTGTCGGGAAGCGAAAATTACTCCTTCAGCTTGGAAGACTTTGTCAACGTCTTCCGCATATATGTCATCCACATCGAGGTAGGCCAGAAGCAAATCATTTTTCACGTAAACTGGTTTTCCAGAAAAGGTTCTTTCGCTCTCTTCGAACCCGTACTCCTTAATCAGTTTGTCCGCTATGTTGACAGAGGCTGGATCGATGAGTGAAGCAATGATAAGAATAGTCATTCAAAATCCTTCGAGAGATTGATTTTCGCCTAAAGGAGAAGAGTCAGATTAGTAGGGACAGCAGCCCTTTTGTTGTATGCAATCTGTTCTCGGCTTGATCCCAAACTACTGACCGTCGACCGTCTATTACTTCGTTCGTCGCTTCTTCTCCTCGATGAGCTGGGAGATCATGCATGAAGATCGCGTCCTTCGAAGCCCTCTTGAACAGATCCTCTGTAACTCTATATTTCGGTAGGAAGACTTTCTCTCTCTCGGCGCGTTCAGCTTCTTGACCCATGCTCACTACGACATCTGTATATACGATGTCCGCATCTCTGACCGCTTGCTCCGGTTCGCTCGTAATCTCGACTGCAGCTCGAGATACTCTTGATTCTTCTTCAGCCCATCTGATGAATCTCTCATCTGGCTTGTAGCGTTCAGGGCAAGCCACGGATATGTTGACACCCATCTTTGTGCATCCTAAAAGTAGAGAGTTACAAACATTGTTGCCGTCGCCAATGTAGGTCAGCTTCAGTCCTTTGAACTCTCCTTTCTTCTCCCAAATCGTCAACAAATCAGCTAGAATTTGGACAGGATGACACAGGTCCGAAAGACCGTTAATGACGGGAACGTCCGCGTTTTTCGCCAGCTCCTCAAGATCTGAATGCGCGAAGACCCTAGCCATAATACCGTCAACATATCGAGCTAATACTCGAGCGGTGTCTGCAACAGTTTCACCGCGACCTAGTTGAAGTTCATTCCAGCTGAGATAGAGGGCTGAACCTCCCAGTTGTCTCATAGCCACCTCGAATGATACTCTCGTTCTTGTCGAAGGTTTCTGAAATATCATTCCAAGACTCTTGTTCTTCAACAAAGGCCTAAATCTGCCAGTTGAAGCTTCCTTCTTCAATTGCCTCGAGATTTTCAGGATCTGCCAGATATCCTTACTTGAATATTCTGCCATCGTTAAAAAATCTCGACCGCGGATCTCCATACGGTTTACCCTCAAGGACATGGTAATTAGAGGTCTAAAACCGTTCCGTTGTCAAGCGAGGAGAGTCATATGTCAATCTAGAACTGTCTTTGTGAACCACTCCGGTTCAAATGGCTGTAGGTCTTCGTACCTTTGACCGGTCCCGACGTAGATTATCGGTTTGTGAGTCACGTAGCTTACACTCAGAGCGGCGCCGCCCTTAACATCCGCGTCGATCTTCGTGAGGATTGTCGCGTCTATTCCGACTTCCTTGTTAAATTCCTCAGCTTGCGTAACCGCATCATTTCCAGTCAAAGAGTCTACGGTGAGTATGGTGAAATCAGGTTTGACCACCCTCTTGATCTTCTTGAGTTCCTCCATCAAATTCCTGTTTGTCTGCATTCGCCCAGCTGTATCTATCAGGACAGCGTTGATCCCGTGAGAGCGACCGTAGCTTATGGCGTCAAAAGCCACAGCTGCAGCGTCGGCTCCATACTTGTGCCTAATCATCTTGACCCCTATCCTTCTAGCGTGCTCCTCAAGCTGTTCTATGGAGCCAGTTCTATATGTGTCGCTGCAAGCGAGAACGACGCTGTATCCTTTTCTGAGGAGGAGATGCCCTACTTTTGCGATCGTCGTCGTCTTCCCTGTTCCATTTATGCCGACGAATACTATGCTGGCAGGTTCACCCAGTTTTCTCTTGTTATCAATTATTTCGAGGAGACTTGTTCGCTCGCCAGATTTGAGTACTTCCAAGAGAACCTCATGCAGTTCGCTTCTAAGAGGCTCTCTTACGTCGCTGAATCTAGGAACAGTCAGCCCTTCCACTCTCTCTTTGAGTCTTGCACATATGTAGTCAGCCACAGGAAAGGCTACGTCGTTTTCTAGGAGCGTAAGCTTGAACTCTTCAAGCGGGCTCTCCAAATTCTCTCCTTTCAATTCGGTTTTTGAAACCTTTTCAAAGAAAGCGGAGACATGCGTTCTAAGTCTTTCAAACAACTTCTATTGCTCCAACGTTTCTGTTCACACTTAGTTGGCGGACTTACATGCCGAGTCCTTATGGTTGCTCGGTAAGTCTTAAGTCTTTTTTGTCTAAGCCGCATTGGCTTGGCTTAGCTTCACCTAGGGTTATCGGTTTAGGGAGAGAGGAGAGTTGTGAGAAGATGAACTGAACGTGACATTACGGGCGAGTCGATTTGTCCATATGTCCGTCGATGTCCAAAACGGACGATGTCGGACATGAGGACATATAAGCTTTTAGACCAACTGGACGGCATTCAAATCAAGTTTTGCTTTTTTCGAAATAACCGCAAAAATGAAAATAGAACTAGAACCTTTTGGCTCTCTCATGCTCGCTTGACAGAGGGTGTGGGAGTCGACATAATTCACGCTGAACATATAAGATTAAGAGGATCTGTCGTCAAGGTCGATTAATTCAAGAACGCGATGCCAGTTTGGCTCGCCACCTTGCATTCCTACTTTCGGCACATACTTTCATCGAAGAGTGAACAGATTTGTTTCTCCAATCTTCCCTGTCTATTCTTCATGAAAAAATAACTACCGCCAAAAAGATCATCCAGTGAAGACTAAGGAAGACTATGCTACCGCACACGGGGAAATTAATCCCATACCAACGTATGAATATGGTTCGTGAACCATTGAAAGTTGCTAAACCTTCCAGTCGACATCTACAGATTCCGGCTTTGTACATACCTTAACAATGCTGGTGATCACTATCAGGAGCCAGAGCGGAGAATAGACGAGGTAGAAGAAGACGAATTCGAGAGGGTTAAACGCGTAACCAAGCCTTCGCGCAACAACATAAAAGATCGACGAGTAGACCCCGATGTTACAGACTGCTAGGAATAGATTCATTAACAGGAAGATTGTTGTCGAAGTGAAAGCTGCCGACGGTAAGAGTAGACTAGTCCAAGTCGAGAGAAGCAGAAGCGAGATATAGATGATCTTTAGAGGCAACTCATCTGGGATCAGAAGATCGATCAGCAAGAGCAGCATCGAGGGGAAGATGAGCAAGAGGTATATGGGAACCGTTGGGTGCTTCCGAACGATCCGTACAAGGTCTCTGAAATTCTCCTTGAGCCAGAGGGCCACGCCTACTCCCCAACGCTTCCTCTGCTTAAACCACTCCCTCCAAGATGATGGGGCTTTAGTGCAAACGCCAATGTCTTCTAGGTACTTGAACCTAAAACCTTCTTTGAAGGACCTTGTACCCATATCTAGGTCCTCCGAGATGACTCTTCGAAAACCACCTAGCGACGTGAAGGTCTTTCTCCTAATCGCGAATGCCGCGCCGTTGAAGCCCAGACACTTCTTCAGAGTACGAGAGAAGAGCCAGTTCGCAAAGTTAAATCCTAGATAGTCGTAGTTGACAATCCTCGCGAGGAACGAATCCCTAATAACGCTCTTCTTGACCTCTATTATCTGGGCTTCTCTCATCTCCTCTGAGATTCTCTTCAAGAAGCCTTCGGGGCTACGGTCTATTTGTACATCACTGTCGAAGAAGAGCAGAATCTCCCCACGTGATTCTTTCACAAGCTCGTTCAGAACGTTGACCTTACCCTTCCTCTCCCCATTCAATTTAAAGTGAACTCTATCCTTGAACGCATCGACCAGTTCGAGACTCTTCTGGGTTGGCTTATCGACGACTACAAATATCTCTTTGTTCTCATAGGGGTCTGTTGTAAGGTCAACCAGCAGAGGCTCAAGTAGCTCTGACTCTCCGTAGACAGGGATGAATATGCTTATCGCGGGAACCATATCTTGAACTTCAGCGAATTCTAAATATTTCAAATCCTACACGCCCACAGCGGACTGAAACCATTCGCTCCAACGGGATAATGTTCTTAATTCTTGAAGCTCTGGTGGGTGTGGGGGTCGAACTTCAAGTTCAGAACCTACCATCATGGAGAAAGCGATCTATTTATTCCAAGTGTTTAAGTATTTTATCTTACTGCTTTTTGTCTTTTACGGCTTTGAGTATTTGCTCGCCTAGAAAATCTGAGAATGATTATTCAAATCGTACTATCGCATCAACTTGTTGGTTGCATCCAGATGCCGATCAGGAGCTTCATTAGGCGATCCATCTATTTCAAACCCGGTTGCATACTATATTATTATAGGGAAACCCTATTCGAAAACGAACGTAAGGATTGACTTGGAATGCGTTTGTTTTTCAGACTCTTGCCAGTTTTCCTATTCATTCTCTTCTTGAGCTCATTTATTCCGCTCGTTAGTGCAGGATATCGCCTTGACAAAGACCACTACTGCCCTAGCGATTCAGGGAAACTTGTAATCCCTTTTGAGAATCCCACGACTTCAGACGTTCTCGTCTTTGAAGCTGAAATGCCAACTTTTCATTACATCCGATCGAACAACCGTGGAACATAACCTAACAATATCTTGACCAAATCACGGTTGTGACAGATTCTAGTATCCTCTTATAATGCGTGAGTGGTCAGCTGGAGACGGAGCTCGATCGGGCAGCTGGTAATACGGACGGGGTGTAGGCACGGATGTTTGTTGAATCGCGCGAACATAGCCGATTGGCGATGTCCAGAATTCAAATGAAACATGAAGAAGAACTGCGTATGGCTTAGACCAGGGTAAACGTTGTGTGCCTCGTTTAAGCTCTTCATGGTAGCGATCGCAGACGGCGAATAGATTGTTCTCTGGAGTAAAAGCATAGTTTAATGCGTTTGGGCCTTCTCCAAGCCTTCTAGGGACAATATGATTCGCTTCCAAGAGAACTCAGTAAGCTCCACGCCTTCGGCATCAATAGTCAGATATCAAGGTTTACACAACTTCTACAGTTTCTCCGCCTCGCGTCTTCACGAGGTCGCTCAATGTTCTACGTTCATCCTCGATCCTTGATGCTATTTGTGAGAGTTGCTGTTGGAGCGACATCCTGAGCTTCTCAAGGTCTTCCTGCCTGTTCTTGAGGCTCTCGATAGAATCATTCACCGATTTCTCGAGGCTCACTCCTGCACCGACGCCCATGACGATCTTCTCTGAGTCAACTAGTTCAACTCGAATAAATGAGCCAGCGCCCACGGGGATCAGTGCCTCCGTGCCCTTCGGTCTATTCTTTATTCCTTCAAGCGTGGAATTCGCTATCAGGATTTCACTCAGCGCCGTATCGACAACCTCGAGACGCGATTGAATGGTTCTGGCGGATCCTTCTAGAAGCCTCAACTCAACTAGCATCTGTCTTATCTCATCATCTTCCTTCGCCATAGTTTCGCCGAACTCCTGAAGTTTCTATCAAGTCATCTCGCTTTTCGGTTTTGCTTCTTCAATTTTTACTATTTTGATTTGAAATCTCTTCGCTTTGTGTCTACTTCCGAACTCAGCGTATACCTTCTCTAACGCATCTTCAGTCTTCGTTGCCGCGACATCCTTCGTGAATGGGAATGTCATTCTGGGCTTCTTGATCTCCCCCGAGATCTTGAAGATTTTGCTTTGAACCAAGATTCATGCATTCTCCTAACCAAGCTTTGACCCGGTACTTCATCTGTCAATTCGATTGGGCTTTGGTTTGCTGATAACAGGCTCAATATTTAAATACTACGTCAATTTCTAGCGCCAACCTGTTTCTTTACAACTACATTTTAATCCAGCTCATGTTCTTGAGTGGAGCTGCCGGACTTGAGATAGAAAAGGTTTTTATCGACATCCGAAGGGCTAGTGGGTTATCAGGAGGGATGAATCCTTGGTGGACATGTTCTGTGTCAAATGCAAGAAGAAGGTTAATGTGGACGACAAGACTGTGAAGAGAGAAACCACTTCCAAAGGCAGACCTATACTCAAGTCAGTTTGCCCTGTTTGCGGAACGAAGATGACGAAGTTTACAAAGTAGATTTTGCGGTTCTACCCCTCTCACCTACTTTGTATACCCTACAATTTCCGTCCAATCGAATAGTGAGTTGTAGGCGCGATTGATTTAGGATACCGACTGACGAGATTCTTTCTCCACACGCATCATCTGAGTGATGGCCATCAACTCAGATCCTAGAGTCAAAGATCCCGCTACTGCACCTCTACTATTCGCTAGCAGCCCCGACTTGATATATGGAACACCACCGTTGACAGTTCCAAGTTCAACCGGAACCTTAAGGGCTTCTTCGATGACTTTCTTCTCTTCTTCCTTCGTTTTCGGGTGAGCTAAGACGCCTTTGTTCGTCGCCACTGCCAGCGCCCCTACGTAGGGGAGGCCATTTATCTCCCCTTTGGTGACTTCTACATCGAAAGCCTCAGATAGCTCTCTCAGCGTTGCGGGAGACAATCTCGGATCAACTATGGCTCCGTAATCATTCACCAAGATCATGTTTCCGAAAGCAGTCTTCCTCTCATCATTGAGCACGCAGATCTTTCTATCTGCCGTTTTCTCAATCGCTTTAAGCTCATGGTCGTCTACAATGTGGGGCAAGACGATTCCGTTGGAATTTGCTGCAACCAAGACGCCGACCAGTCTCGAACCGCCCATATTGCTAATGCAGACTTCAACCCCTAAACACTGCTGGAATCTTTCTATCTTCTTTTGAGGGGTTCCACTTGGCATTATCGCTAAGCTCTCGTTTGAGAAGCAGTATACGCCTATGTATGGGCTTCCAAATATGTCTGAAAAGATCACGGGCAAGAAGCTAGTCGCCTTGAACAGGAAAGACTATCACATTGCCCTCCTTATCCTTTACCACTCGGACTCGCATTTTTCTCGGAGGCTTCTTTATGCTTCTCGACCATAGTTTCTCGTTGATCTCATTACTTATTATGACATCTTCAGTCTTCATGTGTCGCTTCACGAACTCCTTGAGCATTCGAACCGCTCTGGGAACTCGCTTTCCTCTAGGGGTGATCCAAGCCTTTCTGAAGTTGACTGTGTATAGTTTCTCTTCAACAACCTCGATCTCTTCTTCAGCTTTCTCGCGTTCCTTCAAGGATGGTTTCTTTTCTTTCGCGGCCTCTTCTATCTCCGGAGGCTTTTCTTCCGCTGTTTCTTCTGGTTTGGTTTCGGCTGTTTCCTTCTCTTCCTCCGATTCCTCTTGTACTTCATCTTCTGTTGTCTGCGTCAACTCTGAAACATCCTAGACTTTGAGTTTCGTTCTTCTCCAATGCCTTTTCTTTGGGTGGGTTCTTACGCGGCCTATCGTCTTGGCTACCACCCATGTCGGCACCGATTTTCTTTGTTTAAGCGCTTTCGCCAGTCTTCGTTTTCTTGCTGCCGGTTTGTTTCTAGCCATTCTTGTTAAGCTCTCCTTATCTTGATGTCTCTACGTTGGGGTTGCAAGCGTGTCAAGATCTCTCTTAATTGGGCATCTGTCATAGGTGACCGAAGTTTCCCAGCTTGTGCAAGTTGTATCAGCTGCATCTCCAGTTGTTCTGCGAACTCGGGTTTGACCATCTTTATGTTGGTCAGTCTCTGTCTTGCTTCCGGGGTCAGTATCGCTCTTAGAAGTGCTTGTTTCTGGGATTCAACTTGCTGTTCGACCTGGGCTTTCCTCTGTTCCTCCGCTAGAGCACGCTGATACTCCGTTAGTCTTCTTTTCCTGAGATACTCAAGCTCCTCGTCACTTAGCTCCTCGCCCATCGTTATTCTCCTTTCGTTTGGCTCTTCGTTCCTTTCAGTATCTCAGAAGCGATTCTATTCAGGAGACTTGTACCTTCCCTGGACAGTTTTCTGCCTTTCTTCTCCTCTTTTGTGACGAAACCCGCCTTCTCCAACTGTTGGAGCGGCTCTCTTATCGCTGAGCCTCCGCTTCTTCTCACGTGCTCTATTCTTCTTCCTTTTCTCTTCCGTCCTCCATACTCAACTTGGAGTCTTGACGTACCTACCGCCCCGTGAACGTACAGTTTTCTCAAGAGTGAAGCGCATCTCCTATACCACCAGTCCGGCTGTTGAGGCGGGTATTCTTTATGCGAGCTCGTTTTCACTGTTGTAGCCCATGTCGGCGGGCTAACTTCGCCTACATTCTCTTTCAAGTATTTGGCTAGTCTCTCGATGAACACTTGTGCAGGTACGTCATACGGAGTCGGCAAGCTTTTTCTCTCCGATTCTTCTACGAGCCTTTTAACCACTAGAATCTGACGCTTAATATAAGTTTTGACGATTCTTCTAATCGTCTTGATTCTGCTTGTATATCGTGAAGGTCCTCCCTCTAATATTCACGAGTGAGGAGTTTGACGCTTTCAAGATCTTGCCTACGATATCTTGCATCGATTCACTTTCCGCCGTGGGCCTCTGAACTTTTAGTTTCACGATCTTGTTCGCTTTGAGTTGGGCGACTACTTGCCCAATTAGAGTTTTCGTAACTCCGTTCTTCCCGATCCAGATTGTCGGCTTCATCGTTCCCGATCTTTCGACAAGTCTTCTCAACGCTTTCTTTTGAGACCCTTCTCTCTTGCCGCTGGATATCTTCTTTGGGCCCCGCATGTTAGACATGTTATCACCACCCTTGTTCCTCCCATTGAGCGAGTTCTTACACGGCAATTTACACCCGGCACTAGCAAGTCTCCGCATTCTCTGCAGATAAATCGCTTGTACTCTGCCGGGATTCTGACATTACACTTCATCGCTATCTTCTTGGCTATCGTCACGTAGCGTTTGGCGAGAGTTCGATCTTTATGGAATGCTTCTCTCGCCAACTTGAGTAGTATCTCTATTCTTTCTCGCGCTATCCGGCGATCGATCTCTCTCTTATGATTCAATTGCCCTCATGGTACATGTTTCGATCGTTGACGTTAAAGCTTGTTCTGTTCTCAAATCTAAGGTAATAGGTCTTCAGGCGAGAGTTAGATTTCAGAAAATTGGTTCGATTCGCGTACGTGTTCATCCCTAACTTCCTCTTGAGCATATTTGCTTTCGACCTTGTAAGGAGCCTATAAATACAAGTTGCTTTTTGCAAGATGTTATTGCCGCGCGGCCGATAGCCCTAGAATGGCAGGAATGTTACGACGAAGCCGGTGCTGGCCAATCTTGGATTCATCTTGCAGATAAATGGTCTACTGGTGGTCATACCCATTATAATAGCCTTCTACTTCAATGAATCGCCTGCCTTGGACTCATTCTTCGTAACTGCTGTAGTCTCGTTGACAGCGGGTTTTCTGCTCAATGCTCTATGCGAAAGAAAAGAATTGGATTTCAAATATTCATGTGTGCTGCTGACTATCGCATATTTCTTGGTCGGGCTTGTCGGCAGCATTCCTTACATCTACCTCAACATATTTGCAAGTCAGGACCCTGTATCAAGATTTACAAACGGGTATTTTGAGAGTATCTCTGGCTTCACCACAACTGGCTTCAGTTTAATAGCAGACGTCGATGTTCTGCCAAGATCAATTCTCTTTTATCGAAGTATGACACAGTGGATTGGCGGAATTGGATTAATCTTCATCCTTTTGGCCTTCTTCTATTCCAGCGAAGAGATAACCCACTTCGTCAAAACGCTAGGCATTGAGAGAATTGGACGAAACTTGAAGACGTTGCTTGCCTTCATATTGTTCGTCTACACCCTGTATCTGATATTATTTGCGCCGGCATTATACTTCACTTCCATCAATGATCCCGTAAAGGCGGTGTCCATGGTATTCAGCTCTATAACAACCGGAGGATTTTCACCTCTAAAGGATCTATCGAAGTCAGCTAGTTATCAAGTCAGCCTAATCTTGGGAATATTGATGATCGCTGGGGCAGTCAATTTCAGGACTCACTATTGGATCCTCAATCGCCAATTCAGGAGAGGACTCACCAAAGAATTTCGCCTCTTCCTTGCGATCATTATAGCGGGAGCGATTGCCATGTACTGGCTCACGGGTCTGGATCCCTACACTGTGCTGTTCCACACAGTCAGCGCATCGACCACGACGGGGTTTAGTTTCATCGACCTCGCTAGACTAAGCGTCAACGCGAAACTGGTTCTCATACTGTTAATGTTAATCGGAGGTTGCGCTTTCTCCACAGCAGGCGGCATCAAGGTTCTAAGATTGATAATCTTTTTGAAGGCGATACCGTGGCTCGTAAAGAGAGCTGTTTCCAAGAAGGTTGAGCCGTTCAAACTTGAGGGTATGGTTATGGGAGATGTCGATGTTGTTTTCAGCTTGACGATTCCTGTTCTCGCTTTGGCCTTGGTGTCTATCTCAGCTCCCATCTTCTTCTTGAATGGATATAGCTTCATCGACTCGTTGTTCGAAGTTACGTCAGCGTTCGCGACAGCTGGCCTTTCAGTGGGAATAGTGAGTATTTTTATGCCGCTGGGATTGAAGTGGTTGCTGATCATTCTGATGGTTCTTGGAAGAATTGAAGTTATCCCACTTTTGATCGCTCTAGGCTTAAGAATTCGAAGATCTCACCGCTGGGCTTAAAAATAAGAAGATCTAAGCAAACGCAACTCTTTCAACTCTGCTAGCTTGATCAGAAATACTGGAAAGATCAAAGATTGTAGCACTGTCATATTCCAGGATCTCCTAACATGCAATTATCTGCTTCATAGTTTGTACTTTGTATTCCTCTGGTTGCGTATATCAAATTAAGATTTAACAAAATTGATTATTACGCAGATTGCTTTTTTGGTTTTTATTACATCTTGAGTACATCTACAATCATATGAGAGGGATCAAGAGCTTATGAAGCAGAGAGATAGCATATTAAGTTGGACACCGTCCAAATTTACCACCCTAGTGGAATAGCAACACCATTGTACTGTCGTCCGACGTATTCTAACGGTGCAGTTGGCATTTGCGTTACTCAACGAGATTGAGAAGCTAATCAAGAAGAACAGCTTCTGTGTACTAACCACCGTATCCTCAGACGGCAAACCCCATGCGGTAGGCGACATCTACTCTACACAAGGGCTCGACATCTACAATCTTACGGGCAGGAAGACAAGGAAGGCGCGGAATATCTACCAATCCAAGAGTAGCGGTGATTATCCCAGTCCCATACATCTTCCGCTTCATACCTCCGCGCGTGATACAGTTCCAAGGAAGAGCCGAAATCCTCCCCGTATCAGACCCGTCAGCAAACTAGGTCTACAAGTGGAGGATGCCCAAGGATGTGGACGCATGCCTCATCCGTATTCGACCTAGGAGAAAGATATGGACTCATGGAATAGGTATGTCCGCCATCGAGAGGGGAAGACCTGCCAGAATTTCGAATCCAATTCTAGAGGCAAAATTGCTCCGAGTCTCCGCTTCAATTGTCATCGGACCTTTCGATGAAAGTCAAGTTTCTAATAACCCGCACGCATCATAGGAGTAATTCTTCATCTAGAGGTGAATGACTCTAGGATTTTATTGCAGTGATGAATTCATCGAGCGGAATCGCTGGAAGCGTCATTATCTTGATCGTGCCTCGGGAGCCAAGCTCGACTGAGACTCGAGCAATAGTCCTGTTGTCAGGGGCTTCAACTATGCTGACAAAATCGTATTGGCCCAAGACCGCGTACTGAGACAATATCCTGACGCCGAACTTCTCTATTTCCCTGTTGACTTCCTTGATTCGCTCCGGCCTCTCCTTGACAGTCCTCCCTCCTTCCGAGGTCAGCGTTGAAAGCAATACGTAGGTCGGCATGTCATGAACCTCAATAATAAATGCGGTCATACCCGCTTCTTATGTCTTCTTCTAGCGCTAGCGCACACTAAGTGAACATCAATAGGCGCTTCGAATCAAATGGCTATTGTAGCCTTTTTCCTAGTTGCGCCTCAGAAGAATCATATACTTAGGCATAATCGATTCGATTTGCTGTAGAACAGGCCATTGTGGTTTCGTAGAAATATATACATATTGGTTTTCTTGAAGTGTGGATATGGGATATGAAATGGTGTTTGCTTGCGTACTGATCTGTTGCGAGTCAGGCAAGTTCAAGAGCGTTGCAGGTGAAGTTAAGAGACTCAAGGGAGTGAAGAGAGCGTTCGGTGTCCATGGAAGATGGGATGCTGTAGCAGAGATTGAAGCTGCTGACATAAAGGCGGTTGGTGAAATGGCTTTGAAGATCAACGGGTTGCCGGGTGTCAAGGCTACAGAGACGCTCGTCGGTTTTTAGGAGGATTCGAACATGAACGCTTGCATATTGATTAGAGTCCTCCCGGGGAAGGCCGCTGCTGCGTTGGAAGCTGTGAAGAAGTTCCCTGAAGTCAAGAGTGCCTACCATGTCCTCGGCCGATATGATATGGTTGCCTTCGCTGAAGCACCGACGTTTGAAGCCGTCAGTTCATTGTCATCGAAGATAAACGCGATCAAGGAACTCAAGAGTACGGAAACGCTGATCGAAGGATAAGAGACCTGTAGAAAAGCTCTGAACAACCCCCACTTTTTCTTGCCTATTTGAGATAGGATCTTGACAAAATTTGGTATTTACAGACAGATAGCATACCGGCGTCTACAGCTTCGGCAATTAAGCTATTGCGCCGATTTTCTAAATATGAAATAGACGAAGCTTCCCACAATACCTACTAATTACCTACGGATTGAGCTGCGAGTTGGAGTTGATACGCGTTGTATGATCTACCCATCGATACTGTTCTATTGATTAGCATAATAATTCCGTTGGCGATCTGGAACTATTTTTGGAAGATTATTGGTCTCCGGTTTTCAGCTAGAAACCGCGAAAAAGTATGGTCTGTAGTCTTTGTCTTCATTAACCTAGTGGGTATACTTGGACTCTATTATCTATACACCAGAAAATGCTCGCCTTTCAAACCCAAACAAGTCTAGCATAATCACATAGGGTGAAAACCGGCCCAGTGTCCTCCACTACCCTGCAGTAGTAATCTAATGTCATTACCAAGAAGTGGTGCGGCCGCCGGGATTCGAACCCGGGTCACCGGCTTGGGAGGCCGACGTCTTAGACCAGGCTGGACTACGGCCGCTGTTTCGTTACAGAGTACATTTAGACTGTTCTAAAGTCTTATGAAGATTTATTTTGAAACCGCTCTTATTGAGTTCTCAACGGTCGCCACTATTATCTTCAACATTTTCTCAGCTGACTTGAAGCTCGCTGCTTCAGATGTTACCCTAAGAATCGGCTCTGTTCCACTCGGCCTTATCAGCATCCATCCGTCTTCAATTTGGAAACCAAGTCCGTCAACTTTGATGAGCCTAGAAGACTTCGACAGGTATTTGCAGAGTTTCTTTTCAATTTCAGACATAGCCTTCTGCTTAGACCGTTCTGGGCAGGCGATCTTTCTCCTTAACAGATAGTACTTGGGAACCCTTGAGACGAATTTGTAAGGCTTTTCACCAGATTCTTCCAGAGCCTTCAAGAATAGTGCGCTATGTAAGATTCCGTCTGGACATAAGTGGAATTCAGGGGTTATCCAAGCGCCGCAAGGTTCTCCCCCGAACACTGCGCTATACTTCTTGACTGCGTTCGCGACATACACGTCTCCAACCTTCGTCCTTATCAATCGGCCGCCATTCTGCCTCACGGTTTTTTCGACAGAGAGGGATGTATCAACCGGAACCACAATCGTCCCTTTCCTCTTTCTCAGCGCGTAGCTTGCAAAAGCTCCAAGAGCCCTATCCTGTTCAATGAATTCGCCTCTTTCGTCGGTGAAGACTACCCTATCAGCGTCGCCATCATAGGCCATTCCGATGTCAGCTTTCAAGATTCTAACTACCCTTGAAAGTTCAACCAGATTCTCTCGAGACGGTTCAGGTTTCCTCCCAGGAAAGGTCCCGTCTACTTGAGCATTTATCGATGCTACTTTGCATCCTAGAAGCCTTAGAACCTCAGGAGCTATCAGAGAGCCCGCTCCACACCCCGGATCAACAACCACATTCCACCGCTTCTCTAGGACTACTTTGTCAGTTATCATTTTGATATAGCGTTCAGATTCATCAGAGAATTCGATCTCGCCGATGCTCTTCCAATGAACGACTCTAAACTTCTCTGAGCGCGCAGCTTGCTCTATCTGTTGTTGCAGTTTGCGGTTGTAGGCGATACCTTCCCCTGTAAACAGCTTTATTCCATTATAGTCTGGAGGATTATGGCTGGCGGTAATCATCGCTCCCCCTCTCGCGCGAAGCGCCTTGGATAGATAAGCTAGAGTCGGCGTAGGTATCATTCCCAGAATCGTAGCGTCGAGGCCGCCGCTGCAAACCCCCGAAACTAACGCCAATGAGAGCATCTGGCTTGAAGTTCGCGTATCATATCCTATTACGACTCGACCTTCCCCTAGCTTGTCAGCTAAAGATAGCCCGACTTCGTAAGCCAAGCTTGGGCTTATCTCAAGGTTGGCTACGCCCCTAATTCCTGAAGTCCCGAAGAGTCTCTGGTTCATGGATCATGCCTGTCTTCTCTTAACGATCAATAATTCGATGGATCTCCCTATTTCTTGTTTGCAGTCCAATAGTAAACCGTAAATCTGAGTCGGTTAGATTCTTTCTACTCGTCTCAGTAGAAATGAGACCTGAAGACCAGGCCTAGTCCATATGGATATGTCAGTTCAACATGCTTAACGTATGAGTTTAAGGTTGAAGAACAAGATGACAGTAATCGAAGCTAGAAATGTCACCAAGGTATTCGAGGGGGAAAAGAGAGTTCCTGCACTCGACAACGTCAGCTTCAGCGTCGGCGTTGACGAGTTCCTATGTATCGTCGGCCCTTCAGGCTGTGGAAAGTCAACGTTACTGAGAATTATCGCAGGCCTAGAGAAACCGACTTCAGGTGAAGTTTTATTTCACGATCAACCGATCACAGGTCCAACATCCAAGATAACCATGATATTTCAGACCTTTGGATTACTTCCGTGGAAGACTGTGATCGAGAACATAGAATTACCTTTGGAAATTCAAGGCGTTGAAGCTGAGAGCAGAAGAGAGACAGCGTTGAAGTTCATTAGAGAGGTGGGTCTGGATGGATTTGAGAACGCTTATCCTCATGATCTGTCTGGAGGGATGAAACAGCGAGTCGGTACCGCTCGTGCACTCGCTGTGAAACCTGAGGTACTCTTGATGGATGAGCCCTTCTCATTTCTAGACGAATTGACGGCGATGACGCTTCGCAAGGAAGTTTTGGACATCTGGAACGACCCGAACCTACCTACAAACACTTTCATCATGGTCAGCCACAACGTAGAAGAAGCGGTTTTCATGGCAGATCGGATTTTGGTCATGTCCCCTAGACCGGGAAGAATCGTCGGCAACGTCGACATCAATATCCCTAGGCCAAGAATCAGACAACTTCGAAACCCAGCTTTCTTCGAGTACTGTGACAAGGTTGTCTCACTTCTCGAAGAGACGGGCCCAGATAATATGCTGGTCCACGAGAAGAGGCTATAGTCTTAAGGTGGAAGACCGTGGAGGTTGATTTGTTATGGCTTTCAGTTGGATTTGTGATCGGCCTCCTCGCTGGAAGTTTAACAGTTCTACTGCTGAGGCTCGATTTCTGGATCATGAAATATCGTGAGTTCCACTCAAGCTTGAACCAGTTGAAGAGGGAGCTTAACACTTTAAGAGAGAAGATGGGACTTCAGCCCGAACAGGCGGAGGCTCTGCGCAAAGAGGATGAATCCGCCGGTACTCAACAGCGTAACTTGGATTATCTGGATGAGATGAGAGATGAACTGAATAGGCTCAGAGAGGAGATCAGGCGTTCTCTGAGACGCTCAGCCTGAGGGTGAACTAGCCGGTCTTGGGCACAAACTTCTTCAACGGATCGGATCTAAGCAGAGACTCCAGATCTTCACTACTAAGACCGACCATAAGGTCCCCGTAGATGTCGCATTTCTCCGCTTTACCCAAGTCATCAAGATTCCTCACAACAACCTCAACCTCAGTCCCGGAATCCAAACGCATCTTCACATGAACAAATTTTTTAATTTGATTCAGAAAGTTGGCGGTCTCAACTCTTCTTTCAAGAATATTCAGATTCGAAGATTTCAAAGCATCGAATACCCGATCCGGATCTGAGGAATGGACAATGATGTCTATGTCGCTTCCTCTGTGTGCAGTTCCACGCCAAACACTTCCAGTCAACACAGGGTTGAAGGGTTCTAGTATTCGCATGATATGCAAAGCTTCTCTGCGCATTCTGAGAAGAGCCTCTCTCCTGCTTGCGCCCTCCAGCTCGTCAGCGATCTTATCAAGCTCCAAGGCAACCTCGAAATTGCTCGGCTGCACCTTTACGCCCAGAAACCTTGCCGCTTTCTGCTTCGCTTGCTTGAATTCGCTGGCTGCTCCTCGATAAAGCAGCATAGCCGCCTCTCTAGCGACTCTCCTCCGGATCTCCTTTCTAGAAAACTTCCTTCCGCCGGGATTAAGCAGCCTTCGCTTCCTCAATCTTCTCTCCAGGTTCGACCATGACGCCTGAAGGCAAAATCAAAAGCTTAGACTTTCTCACGCCGACATGCCTTAAAGGAGTGATCTTCTTGGCAACATTGTATACGTCCGATCCAATCTTCCCCAAGACCATTTCATGGCAAAGTTGATCGTAGGTTAGGCTCTTAGCCTTCTCTTCGAGTATCTTCCTCATGACTTCTCTAATCCCTTCCTCTTGGGAAGCCTTTACTCTGTCGCGGGCGAACGCGACTGTGGAGACTCTCGTCTTATAGCCGTCCTTCGAAACTACATCAAATATCCCATCGACCCGGCTGCTTCCCCTCCTGACTAAACTTCTCAGATAATCGGCTGAGTACTCATGTGACTTCAAAATCGTCTCAGCCCTCTCGCTCTTCACATTGACAACCAGAAAGTAGAGCTTCGTAGATTGATGAGAGAAGTCTCCAGTAAATTCGTAGAGAGTTGTCTCAACCACTCTTCCTAGCATCTTCGATGGGTCGTCGCAAGGAACATTTGCAAAATCTTTCTCACCGAAATACGGCGGGGAGTAGATTGTATACCAAGACTTCATCCTCCATTTGTCACGCACCTTTCGAGGAGCCTTCGACAAACTTTTTCCTCCGCTGTAGCATTCTGCTACAGTACATCCCCATTTAAATTGTTTACTAAGAGCAAGGGTCGTTGAATGCACCGACTGAAGAGCATCCGATCCGGCGCATGGTTTATCTCGGTCCTGATAGGTAGAATCAACGCAAATCGTAGTGAAGACATAGTTGGTGGCTACTTGACGGAAAATAGGACTCGGTTCGGCTCTGGATGGGCAATAATCTTAAACAAGATCTACAACGATCCTTATTATTCGTAACTTCAATAACTCACACGGAGGAAGACCTCGAATGCTCGATCTGAAACTGATCAGAGAGAACCCGTTGCTGATCAAGAGAGATTTAGAGAAGAGAGGTGCTGGAGACAAGGCCTCATGTGTAGACGATCTTCTTGAATATGATAGGATACGCAGGGGACTTTTGGTCGAAATAAACGATCTGCGACACAAGAGGAACGTTATCACAACTGAGATAGCTGAAATGCAGAAGGATGGTAAAGACGTTACCGCTAAGATGAGAGAAGCCAAGGCAATCCCGCTCAAAATCAAGAAGCTAGAAGAACAGATGATGGAGTACGAAGAGAAAATCAATTATATTCTGCTCAGGCTTCCGAACATAATGCATGAATCTGTCCCGATAGGCAAAGACGAGAACGATAACGTGGTCCTGAGAACATGGGGAACTAAACCTGAGTTCGATTTCAGAGCGAAGGATCATATAGACATAGGTCTAGCTCTAGATCTGATTGACATAGAGAGAGCTGCGAAGACTGCTGGAGCGAGATTCTACTATTTGAAGAATGAAGCCGTACTACTCGAATTCGCGATTGTCCAATTTGTTCTCGACATCCTCGATAAGGAAAGGTTCACCCCGGTGATACCGCCAGTTCTCGTCAAGAAGGAAGCGATGTATGGAGCTGGCTTCTTGCCTCTTGGAGAGGAGGACATATATCAAATAAAGAATGAAGACCTTTGCCTTGCAGGTACATCTGAAATCCCTCTAGCAGCCTTCCATATGAACGAGATACTGGACGAGAACACTCTTCCACTCTACTACTCAGGTTTCTCCACATGCTTCAGAACTGAAGCTGGAGCTCATGGCAGAGACACGAAAGGGATCTTCAGAGTCCACCAGTTCGACAAGATCGAGATGTTCAAATTCACTACTCCAGAAACCTCTTGGGAAGAACATGAAAGAACGATTGCAACCGCCGAAAAGATCTATCAAAAGTTAGGCTTCCATTACAGAGTTGTCAACATATGCTCTGGAGAATTAGGCGTAACCGCAGCGAAGAAGTACGATATTGAAGTCTGGTTGCCAGGGCAGGGAAAGTATAGAGAAATAGTCTCCTGCAGTAACTGCACCGATTATCAAGCAAGAAGACTTGACATTAGATGTAGAAAGAAGAGCAGCGAAAAGCCGAGGTTCGTACACACACTAAATAGTACCGCTATAGCTATCGGCAGAGCATTAGTGGCAATCTTTGAAAACTATCAGCAACCGGATGGTTCTGTGAGAATTCCAGAAGCCTTATCGCAATACATGGGCGGAGTGGAGCAGGTAAGAAGAAAGTAGGCTGAAGAAGCATCTCTGGTTGATAGCCTCTAACGCTTCATCGAGGTCCTCGTAGCAGAAAGCGTCTTCTTCACCATTACAACACTGCTAAGAATGTCATCGATTGTGGAGATCAGCGTCTCAAGCCTGCCTTGGCAGATGATGTCTGATTCTATGCACCTCCCTTTGGAAACAGTTGATACTTTGAGGTAGCTGGGTGTTTCCGCATCGTCGGGTTGGAGAGCCTTGCTTACAGCCTCCGCTTCCCTCGGGTTTGAGAATGAAACTCGTATCTTCGCCTTCATCCTTTATCCTGCCTTTACCTGGCTGTATATTGCTGCGTCCAGTAGCTTGATGAAATCTTCTCGCTTTTCTTCAGGGATCTGCGCCCCTGCTGCAACGTTGTGGCCCCCTCCCATTCCGGAACATTTCTCGGCGATAGCTTGAAGAGCAGCTCCGAGGTTCACACCTCTTTCAACCAACCAGTCCGAAGCCCTCGCTGAGACCTTGATCTCGCCTTTCTTCGTTCTTGTCAGAACCATTATCGCCTTCTCCGTTTTGAATAGACCGGAGGTTGATAGAATAGAGGACAAGGCGCCAGTCATCTTCTCATCCAGAAAATCGTCTCCTCGGATATAGTATGTACCGTGAAGTTCGGTTACTGTATCAGGCTTCTCAGTTATCCAGCCTATGTACTGTGCAAGCGTCCTTCGGTATTCCGCTAAGACCTTCTGAACCTCTTCCATTACAGCTCCTCTATCGCCGAGACATATCGAAACAGCCAAGCCTGATCTATCCATTCTCCCGCATGCGTTGAGAAGAGCGGCATATTCACGCGCGTCTCTTGTAGGGGTCGACGACTCCTCTTGAACAAGCGTATACACAGTTCCGATAAGTTCGAGCGCTGCGTGTCCGGGCAAGCCCTTCGATGAGACTATCTCTATTATCTTTGAGAGAAGCCTCTGCTTTTCATCGTTGGAGAGATCTTTCACTGTTCTCCATTTATCTTCGCGTTTGACCTGTATTCCGATTGAGGCGAGTAAAGCCAAACATTTGTCTTCTTCGCCGCTTATATCCGGAAGGAAAGGGCTGGTTGTGTAGGCTAGAGCTCTGTGGATCGGCCTCGTTTCCCTGCCGTAGAAGACCAAGTCTGTTGCAGTTTCGAGGAGACCTGTCTTCAAGCTGTCTTCAACAATCTTCTCATTGAGTCCATGTAGGGAGCGCCTAGTCCCTTTATCCTGCATATCTCCTAAGGACCCAACCACAGCCAAAGTCGATAAGTCAACATTTGCGTCAGCTAAACTCCGAGCCACGAAGTAGGCGATACCGGCTCCACTAACTTCCGTCGCTCCGTCGAAACCGAATGAATGGGGATTGACATGAACAAATTCAGAATCTAATCTTCCAGAGGGTTGATGATGATCGAGAATTATTGTCTTCTTCCCGGCGAAACTGTTTCGTATGGCATCCAAGTAGCCGCTGCCGATTTCAGCGAAAATAGTTACATCTGAATCTTCTGAACGGCATTCCGATATGACTTCATCGTCAAGTTGTTTTACTACCCTCAAGTGCATCGATGCATCTAGCCTAGCTAGAGTCTTCCCGATGACTCCAGCAGCAGCCAAACCGTCAGCATCAAAATGAGAGACTACTAGGAAGTTCGACTCTCTATGGGCTTCATCTAGGATTAGATTTGCTGCCTCAGTAGCTTTTGACAATAGACCTTGAAGGTCTGACATGACTACGCCACAGAAGCGGCCAACGGCTTATACTTCCAATCAGGCGATATCACACCGAGGCCCCTATAGTACTTAACCAGCCTATGAATCTTCGACTCTACGAGAGCTAGAGCTCTCTTGCTAATGTAATCCTTCCTATTCTTCTCGAGATGTTTTCTCAGTCCATCTGTTTTCTTCAAGAGCGACTCCAAGTCCTCGGGCGTCTTCAATACGACTCCTGAACTTTGCAGTATCTGAGTTATCGTCTTCCCTGTAATAGGCTTAACAAGAGGGATTGCGTAACGATCTCTAAGAATCACACCAATGATATCAGGAGAATTCCCTTCTCTGGAAAGTTTAACCACTAAAGCTTCGATCTCCTCAGGCTTATACTTGCACCACATCGGAGGCTTCTTGCTCACTGGCCTAGTTGAACCTGAACGCCCACGTTTACTCGCATATAGTCTCGCCAAGACTTGCACCTCAAACTCCAGATGTCTAGTGAAACCGCGATTCTTCTTCTTATGAGGGACATGGTCTCTATTTAAGCATTATACCGCAACATTCTTCTTGGGAGAGCAGAATATACCTCCGAAACCGTCAAGTTGCTTCAATTCGAGGAAACGAACTTGCTCAAAATCATATTCGTCACAGGTAACTTGAACAAGGCTAAGGAGGTTGCTCTAATCCTAGAAAACTTCGGAATAAATGTCGAACATGTCAACTTGAGACTCACTGAAATCCAATCTGACAGCCTTGAGGAGATAGCGAAGGCAAGCGCACTCGAAGCAGCTCATCGAGTGGTTAAGCCCGTGATCGTGGAGGACTCAGGATTGTTCATCAAGAGCCTAAACGGGTTTCCAGGTCCATTCTCTTCCTACGTCCAGAAAACCATCGGCAACAAGGGCATCTTGAAGTTGATGAGAGGAATAGATGATAGAGAGGCCTCCTTCAAATCCGTTGTCGGATACTGCGACGGGAAGGGAAATGCATTGTCCTTCACAGGTAAGGTCCGAGGAAAGATATCTTATAAGGAGAGGGGAAAGGTATGGGCTTTCGACCCAATATTCATTCCAGACCAAGAAGGAGACAAGACGTATGCCGAGATGGGGACTGTTGAAAAGAACAGGATCTCACACCGGAGAAGAGCTCTTGAAAGCTTTGCGAGATGGTATTTGAAGTCCTAGCTTCTATTTTTTGCACTATCGAATACGTTCACCTCAGACTCGTTCAGGGAAGTATCTTCCTCTCTTCTCGATCTCGCGGACTTTCTTGAGAACCCTATCCGTTTTCTTATCGCCTACTTCAGTCTTATAGCCTTCTATCACCGCGCCGAAGCATTGATCCACGTACTTGTAATGCGTACTGTTAAGAGCTCTCTTCATGAGGTGAAGGTCTACGCCCCTATCCTCAACTTCAATCGAGTAGAGGCTCAATCCGAAGTCTATGAAGAACATCTTTTCATCCGATGTCCGGATCATATTCGAAGTGGTCAAATCTCCATGAATGATCGACCGTTCATGTAGTCTACCGATCAGGTTCCCGACGTTTCTGCAGGTTCTCAGCCTTTCCTCGGGCGAGAAATTGTTCAAAGTATCCCTAAGCCTGATGCCCTCAATATATTCCATCACTATGGTGAAATCTGAAATATCGATAAGATATATCGTCGGAGTCGGGACGCCGGATTTCCTAGCTTCATGCATAATCTGAGCTTCATGCACCGTCCGGTACGCTCTAATCTTCTTATCGAGGGGCTCTACTCTATACGCCTTCTCAACCCTTTTCTTAACGATCACTCTCCTGCCGTACCACTCTCCCAAGTAGAGATTTGCCTCAGCTCCCTTCCTAATCAAATCAAAGTTCGCTATGTCTAGGAGCGCCAAGGAACATCAACCTCGTCCAGACGCCACTTTGGCCTGACGATTGTGTCTTCAACCTTCACCTGCAGTCCGCTGTCAAAAGCTAGAAGTCCCGCCCACGCTATCTGCGCGCCGCAGTCGCCGCTATACTTAGGATCAACCACGTAGAATTTTGCCCCGTGCTCTTCGGTTATCACCTCAAGTGCGCGTTGAAGACGCTTGTTAGCTGCTACGCCACCTGTAAGGAGAACCTCCTTCTTCTCAGTATGAGCGAGCGACCTCTCAACAGCTTCAGTAAGCATGGAAAACGCGACCTCTTGAAGCGAAAAACATAAATCCTCAAGATCGTGCTCGCGCATTTTCTTCAAAGCAGCGGTCAATAAGCCTGAGTACGCCACATCATTTCCTTTAACAGTGTAAGGCAACTCGATGAAATTCTTCCCCTTGAGAGCTAGCTTCTCCAAAGCAGAGCCTCCTGGAGGCGGAAGCTTAGCCTCTCTAGCGAAGCCATCGAGCACATTTCCCAAAGTTATGTCTTCAGTCTCACCGAAGATTCTCCACTTGCGGTCAGCACACGCGGTTATTGCTGTATGCCCGCCGGAAACCAGAACTACAAGGGGGTCCCTCGCGCCCGTAGTTAAAGAAGCTATTTCGATATGCCCTATCGCATGATGTACCGGAACAATAGGCTTGCTGAGAAATACGGCGAGCGCTCTTGCTATGGTGGCACCTGTTCTCAAAGCTGGACCCAAACCTGGACCTGCCGAGAATGCAATCGCGTCCAGATTCTTCGGCTTCATCCTTGCCTCTTTGAAAGCTCTTCGCAAGACCTCTGGTGCAACTTGACTATGATGTTGAGCTGCTTCCCTAGGATGGATCCCCTTGCCAACCTCAGGCGCATAGACCTCTTTCACATCGCAAAATACAGTTCCATCACCTGAAACAATGCTTGCTCCAAAAGTATGAGCGGTCGATTCTATGCCCAAGCAGTATGAATTCGCGTTCATGAGCAATCCTTTCAATGAATAATCATGGGAGATGGGAAAATAGTTTATGGAGCCTCTTGAAAAGTCAAAGGAAGAAGCATAGTAACCGAGTCTACGAAGTCTCGAGGAGAATGAAGAGCGCCAAAGGACCCGGCGACTGAGCTAGAAGCCAACATTGTGGCATCTAGCCATAGCCAAGCGTAGCTCCAAGAAACGCAATGGAAGGCCTTTGAGAAACTTCATTCAGCTTTCACAACCGCTCGCCTAGTCTCCTATAGATTACCCCGTCTTTCTCGACAAGTCTAAAAACACATGTTTTGCAAACCCTCGAAACATATATTTTTACTCAACTTTCTCTTCACGCGTACAAGAAAGCAGGCATGATTATGAGGGCCGGAAGCAAACCAACAATGAGACTTCGACTCCCATTGACCAACATTTTTATTCAACCCTCGACTACACAATCCGAGAATGCTCATGTCCACAGACAATAAGGATAACCCGTCCAAGGAGCAGCACCCTCCGATACAGCCAGAGGTCAACATCGGCACATTGGGGCATGTCGATAATGGGAAAAGCACTCTAGTTCAAGCCTTAACCGGCGTGTGGACGGCAAGACATTCAGAAGAGCTACGTCGAGGTATAACGATAAGGGTGGGATATGCGGACGCCATCTTCTACAAATGTCCAAAATGCGCGGGCCCAGCAGCTTACACGACCAAGAAGAAATGCCCGACATGCGGTTCTGAAACCGTATTTCTAAGAGCTGTGAGCTTCGTCGACTGCCCTGGACACCACAGCCTAATGGTAACTATGCTTTCAGGAGCGGCACTTATGGATGGTGCCCTATTCGTGTTGGCAGCGAATGCGAAATGCCCGCAGCCTCAAGATCGCGAGCACTTGGCGGCAGCTGAGATGGTTGGAATAAAGAACCTCATCTTGGTGCAGAACAAAATAGATGTTGTCGACAAGCAGAGAGCAATTGATAATTTCAAAGAAATAAAGAGTTTCGTCAAAGGAACGCGGGTGGAGAAAGCTCCTACGATCCCTGTTTCAGCGCAACACAAGCTCAATGTGGACATGTTAATCTGGGCCATTGAGAAGAACATCCCTACGCCCAAGAGAGATCCCAACGCACCGCCACAGATGTACGTTCTACGCTCATTTGAAGTCAACAAACCGGGAACAGAGGCTGAAGATCTTGTCGGAGGCGTGATAGGAGGATCGATAGTTCAAGGGATATTTCGCGTTGGAGATGAGGTAGAAATACGCCCGGGACTTCGGGTGGAAGCTGCGGGAAAAGTTCATTATCAATCCTTGACGACGCCCATCCAGAGTCTACACCTTGCTGCCGGCCCAGTTAAAGAAGCTAGACCCGGTGGCCTAATCGGAATAGGAACGAATCTAGATCCATCTGTTACGAAGTCGGACGGTCTAGTCGGCAGCGTCGTAGGCAAGGTAGGGATGCTTCCTGATACCTTAGACAAGCTAACTTTGGACGTTCAATTGTTTGAGAGAGCTGTTGGTACAGAACAGCTGGTAGCCGTCGATAGAGTCAAGATGAATGAACCTCTAGTTCTGAACATCGGAACAACAGTTACTTCTGGATCGGTCACATCCGCAAGAGAAGATATAGTGGAGGTTTCCTTGAAGAAACCGATATGCGCTGAATCAGGATTGAGAATCGCGTTAAGTAGAAGAATTGGAGATAGTTGGCGGCTAATCGGCTACGGGACCGTAAAATAGCTGAGTTGAACTATGAAGCTTCCGGGCAAGACAATGCAAGAGTTGAATTGCTTTCTTGTTGACAACTTGCTCCGTTGGATTAAACTCTGCTATCTGACGCCAAGCTATCCCTTTGATATGTGATTAATGTTGCCTGTAAGGGTTCTTCTTGACTCAAACTTTCTAATGATTCCAATGGAACTTCATATCGATGTCTTTGAAGAGATTCAGAATCTTCTTGGGAAGAGAGTTGAATTCATTCTGATAAAGCCGGTATACGATGAATTGCGGACACTCTCGACAGCAAGTTCGAAAGTTGGTCGGCAAGCAACTTACGGATTGAAGCTTGCGAAGCGATGTATAATAATGAATATAGAAATGAAAGCGAGTGAGTCGACAGATGACGCGATCGCTAGAGTTGCAAAGGACATAGGTACAATAGTTGCCACGCTGGATCTTGAACTTAAGACAAGGCTAAGGAATATTAATGTGCCTGTAATCTATCTAAGGGAACGATCTCGCCTAGAAGTCGACGGCATTGAACCCGAATATGTTTAGCCACATCAACCTCAGTATTTACGAGAAATGATGGAGCTTCGACCATGTTTAGACTCTTAACAGTTGAAGATATTGTAAGGATTCCCCCGGAGAAATTTGGAAACCCTATAGACAAGGTTGCCCACGAGCAAATCAAGATGAAATACGAGAACATCGTCGATGAACAACTCGGCTATGTGATACTTGTCGTAGATGTAGATGTGGAACCTACTGGAAAGATAATTCCAGGAGATGGATCCACCTACCATAAAGCCACTTTCAAGCTACTAACTTTTTATCCCGAAATGCATGAAGTAGTCGAAGGAGAGGTTGTTGAAGTCACTGATTTCGGAGCTTTCGTCAGAATCGGACCGGAGGACGCACTTTTACACGTGTCTCAAATTATGGATGACTTCATCACTTACGATGAGAAGCATGGCGTGCTTGCGGGGAAGGAAACGCGGCGAAATATTGGAAAAGGTAATCTTGTGAGAGCACGAATAATAGCGGTCAGTTTTCCAAGAGGCGGCGCTGGAGGTAAGATTGGGGTAACGATGCGCCAACCATTCTTGGGCAGACTTGAATGGATAGAAGAAGATGTCAAGAGAGCGCGGGGCGAGAAAGGAGAGAAGAAGGGTTGAACGAGAAGGCTTGCAAGAATTGCCGCATGATAAGCAACGGTCCAATATGCCCCAATTGCAAATCCTCAAATCTCAGCGATGATTGGACGGGAATAGTTATAGTAATGGATCCGAAGAACTCTGAAATCGCTGAGAAGATGGGAATTAAAGTTCCAGGTAAATATGCGATTCGCGTAAGATAGAATCTGCAGATTCGATTATCACGGTTTTGCAATCGTAGGCCTTGCAACTTCTTAGAGCTTCCCTAGGTATATGGGATCAGGAGTATTGCTGTGTCTGCACTCAAGTCTTGCTGGCAACTGCAAGAGCTGAAGGACCTCGACAAGCAAACGTATGCGAACTAGACCTTTTGACGCGTATTCGATACTGAAACTATATCTACTGAATGTTCAGAATAGAGAAGCGAGTGAGATTGATTGCCTAGGCTGAAGCTCACGAATGAACTGAGAGCTAGACTGAAGTTACCTTTGGGGGAGCTCCTCAAAGGAACTCCGGACCAAAATATGCGCAAAGTTCTAGAAGCGGTCGAGAGAGAGAAGCCTAAACGTGTCGTTTGCGTAGGAGACGTTGTATCGAGGAACGCCATCAAGGCAGGTGTTCCAGTCGATGTTAGAGTTATAGACAACAAGATCATGCGTAAGAATACTGAGCCTATAAAGCTTGAAGCAAAGAGAATCCTGTATGTGAAGAATCCTCCCGGCATGCTGGACCTTACTGCTTGGCAAGCTCTGAGCGAGGCTATTGAACGTGGAGATAGTCTGATGGTCGTGGAAGGGGAGGAAGATTTGTTGACTTTGGCAGCCATGGTTGAGGCGCCTGTTATGTCGATTGTGATTTATGGTCAGCCAGAAGAAGGAATCGTTCTCGTTAGGGTTGACGAGGAGAAGAAACGGCAGATACTTGCTATGATTGATGCCATGGTGAAGGAGTAGATTCGAACGGAAGCTCATGCAGATGAGCTTCGGGCTAAGATTCCTTGGTCTGCTTCACATAGTCAGTGTAACTGCACGAGCCGCAAGTCCACCTTTGTACGGGCGTCTTGTGGTAAGCCATCGTGCTTCCGCATCTGGGGCATTTTCTATTCTTAAGCTTCACGGTAGATTTCTCGTAGTCATATTCGTAAAGGGAACTCGATCTGGCTTTCTTCTCCCGCTTCTTGCTGGGTGCCTCGCTCATTTAGAATCACTTCTTCGGTTCAGGCGGCTTCTTTTCTTCTTTCTTCTCAGCCTTCTTGGGCGCTTCAGCAGGCTTGGCTTCCTTCTTTCTCTCCTCCGGAGGCTTATTGCGCGCAATTATATAGCTTGGAACGATCTTTCTCGCTCTCTCAGGCGCATCGTATACCTCAACATCACATCTAGTCTTTTCCATCCCAGTCTTGGTTTCCAAATCGACTACATAGACATTGTCAAGTTTGGCGTCGAGTCGCGAAGCCAACTCCTTCCTGATCATGAATCTGTCAGGGGTGCCTGCTCCTGAATGAGTTATCTCAACCTTGACTTCTTTACGTTTCAGCAGCGGATTGTAGGCTTGACCCAGTATCTTAATCTCCACTTGACTTTACCCCCTTAACCGCTTCCGGAGGTCCCGCCTTTCTTGACGGCACCTTCTTCTCGATCTTTTCTTCAACCCGTTTTTCGACGACCAAATTCAATTGATAGGTCTCTTCGGTTATCATTCTTCCTCTGACGAGCTTGCGGCGACGCTCCCCGTGGCTTTTCGGTTTAAAGCCTGTGCCACCCGCTAAAACAACGTATTTCTTGGCTCCGCCATGAATGTCGAATCTCATCGGTATCCCATCTTTATCGCTTCCGCCAGCTATCTTAAGCCTCTTCCCACCTAAGCCTAGAAGAGATCCCTCAATGATTTCGCCCAGTTCTCTACCGATCAACGGCTGGGCCTTAGGTCCTTCAAGTTCACTTACAGTAACCTTCCTTGACACAGGGTCCGACACTATGAGTTTGAATTTTGCCATTATGCCGCACCTTGTTCGCAGCAAGTTTGAAAGACTCTGCCTTCCGCACACTTATATTTTATCCTTATGAGTTACTGCGGAAGAGCATCAAAACAGAGAATCCGAGGATCAACCTGAGAACCCATCAGCCAAGAGGAAAGATGCAAAGGCGGCGACCCGCGCGAGGAATCGAATTGTTTCTATATCGAAACTATTTCGATCGTAGTCTTCGCTATTACATAGCCCAAAGAGGGTTTTCTTTCCTCATTACTTGCGTGAGTGTGTTGAGAAGTTCAATCTCATCAGGAGACATCTGCTCCTTGAATTTTGTCAGCAGAACCTTCACATGCTTCTCGGGAACTGAAACCGTCAGGACATCGCCTTCAGAGATGTGTCTCCCGACTATCGCTTTCTCGATAGATATAGCGACTTGCATTCCCGCAGAAGCCTCGCCTATGTCCTTGCCTTTGTCTTGAACTCTCTGTATCTCGCCTACCTGCCTTCCATTTTCGAGAATCAAAGGATATCTCGGTTTGATTCTTCCCGCAGTAACCTCGACACCAACGATAGCCGGCTTGCTTCTTCTAAATATGCAGCCCGGAAGAATCTTCATCCTGCCAGGCCTGATCAATCGATCTAGTTCAGCTTTTATTCCAGCTGCTCTCTCTTTGTCAACCCACCTAGCGTAGTCTTCAATCAGATGGTAGATGATATCTGCTCGGAAGACTGGAATATCTGCCTTCTTCTCCTCCTCTTCAGCATCCGAAAGTATCTTCACGTTAAAACCTAGAACAACGCCAAGGAGAGGATCCTTCTGCCTCACAATCTCTGCTTCAACAACCTCCCGCTTCGAGATGTCACCGATATCTGCGAACCTTACCGGGATTGCTGCATTCATTAGAGAGGTCGTTATAGCTTCAAGTGATCCGAGAGTATCTGTTTTCAGGACAACACCGACTCTATCAGTATTGATCTTGATCTTTTCAACTTCTTCGTTCACAAGATCGACATATTCCTGGGCTTCCGCTCCAAGAGGCACCGCGTACAACGATGAACCGGCTAGAGCCTGACCGAGGTCCGGCGCCGCGATCTTCACACCCGAAGCCGCCTTGACTTCCGGTACAGTTGCAAATCTGTCTCTCGGATCTCTGATCTCGTCCAGTGGCTTAGGTAGAAGAAGAGCTCGAACGTTGGTAACAATGGGTTTTTCTCTACCGCCTAGGACTATCGTATCATCAACTTTCAGGATACCATCATAGACTATCGCATTTATCGTTACACCTAAGCCAGGTTCCTCCTTGACTTCCAGTACAGTTCCCTTCGCCGAACCAGCTGTAGTCAGCAGCTCCTCTTTCATGTACGATTGAGTTAGGCCGACTAGAACCGCCATAAGTTCAGGCATGCCCTCGCCGGTTCGCGCGCTCGTCGGAACGATGGAAAGGTTGGTCTTAAAATCGGAAATCTTGTCGAATCTATCAGATCGGAATCCTAGCCGAGATAGTGCCCCCATAATTGTATACAGGCGATTGTCAAGTTCTTTTCTAACTTCAGGGGGTTGCATTTGAATCGATTCTAGAAAAGAGTTCTTTCCCGTAGGCTTCCATCCTGGGACAAGATCTATCTTGTTAGCCGCAACCACGAAGGGCGTCTTTCTTGCTCTGAGTATGCTTATAGACTCGATCGTCTGAGGCTCCACACCTTTCGTGATATCTATAACCAGTATTGCGATGTCAGCTGCAGAACCGCCTCTTCTGCGGAGATTGGAGAACGTCTCATGCCCAGGCGTATCGATGAACAGTAGGCCTGGCACATTTATCTCGAACCTAAACCTTTCTAGCAGAGGACCGCAGATCTTCCTTAAGACCTCAGCCGGAAGGAGACTGGCTCCGATCCACTGTGTTATTGCTCCTGGTTCTCTAGCCGCCACGGACGTTCCTCTAATCTTGTCAAGGAGTGAGGTCTTTCCATGGTCAACGTGTCCAAGAACAACGACGATTGGTTGCCTAAGTGACATTTGATTCACCTTGCAGCGGATCGGGTTCGTCGGTTCCAGCAAGGTCTCGCTATTAAGACGAGCGATCCGCTATAAGTGTTTTTGGCGGATCGCTGGACACTAGACTACTGAAGAAGTTGCTTTACGCTAGGCAGATCATGCTTATGGGCTGAAGAGATGTTTCTTTTCAGTAGGTTTCTCGTATGATAAGATTTCGTCTCCTCTAAAGAATATCTTGATCTCTCTCTCAGCGTTCTCTGGGCTGTCAGAAGCATGGATAATATTGCATGTCGTCACAAGCGCGTAATCTCCTCTGATAGACCCGGGTTCAGCTTCAACTGGGTTCGTCGCTCCAACCATCTTCCTGACGGCTTGTATGGCATACGGCCCTTCAACAACCATAGCTACTATTGGGCCAGATGTAACATGTTCGACCAGTTGCTCATAGAATTTCTTGCCTCGATGCATCTCGTAGAGTCTTTCGGCTTGATCTCTAGTCATCCAGAGAAGTTTCATCGCAGCTATATTGAAGCCTCTATTCTCTATCCTCGATACTGTTTCGCCGACGAGCCCCCTCATTATTGTCTCAGGCTTCAGGAAGACAAAGGTCTTCTCAACCAATTTTCAGAGGACCTCTAGAAATCTATCTTCCTCTTTCCTTCTTCCCGTAGTATTCCGTCCACTTCAGCCTTCTTGAGTCTCGCCCCAGCTGCAATACGCTCTTCTTACATTTGTTCGAGCAGAAATAGAAGATCGTTCCATCATTCTTCACGTACATAGAGCCTGTGGCCGGTGGAAAACTCTTGCCGCAGAAGGAGCATTTGTAGGTTTTCGGCATGAGACGATCCTCGTCGAATGCTACTTTATCTTCTTGGCTTCGCGCTCTGTCTCTCGAAGCATTAGTACATCCCCGAGCCTGATAGGACCCTTAATGTTCCTAGTTATAATTCGCCCCTTGTCTCTACCTTCGAGAATTCTGACCCTTACCTGTATGGTTTCCCCTGTGGCACCAGTTCTGCCTATTATTTGCGTTACTTCAGCTGGAGTCGGTGCTTCCTCAGCCTTCGCCCTTGAGCTACTCATTCTTTGATCCCGTACTCTTCATCAGCTTCTGCGTTGCTTCAACCAGCTCTTTTAGTGCTCCCGCAGCCTCGCCAGCTTCCACTATTGAAACAGCTGCGGAACCCACATCGATACCGGCTGACTTCCCCAATTCCAGTTTCGTTGGAACGTAAAGGTAAGGGATCTTTCTCTCATCACATAGAATAGGCAGATGTGCTACAACTTGCGGAGGTTCAACATCTTCCGCTATAAGCACGAGCTTCGCGATACCTCGCTCAATCGCTTTCGTGGTCTCGTTGGTTCCTTTCCTAATTTTCCCAGAGTCCCTAGCTACTTGCAATACTTGATAGGCCTTGTCGGCGAGTTCTTTCGGGACCTGGAATTTCACATAGAACGCTTTAGGCATTCGCCTCACCCTCATCTGCCTAACTTGACTACTGTAAGGTTTAAGGTGTGTTTTATCAATGTTTCGCTGAAAGAGAAGAGCTCGAAGAGAGCTTTCACTTCTCAGAGAAGAGATTTAAGGCTTTGAAATCTCTATGTAAACCTTGAATCGATAGATTCAGATGAATTATGATTCATGAGGCCGATGTGCTCTCGATAATCAACACTGTACACGCTGGAACGATGATCCTCTTCGAACTGAAAGACATGGCTGTCTATGGCCTCTACAAGAAGGAACACCACCAAATTGTATACTTTAAGGTCGCGGGTGGGACTGTCAACAAGTTGTCACCAATGAACTTCATAGATGAAATCTACTCAAACGTCGTCCGCGACAGCGTCGGGCATTTGTCCTTCGATGAATTGATGACAGGATTGAAGGGGAAGAGGACGAGGAGCATATGGCTCTATAAACATGACCGCGAGCCTGTGGAGAGAGCTTTTGTCAGCGTGAAGGAGCTGAGATCTTTTCTCAGTTCGCATTCTCTGTAGACTTCTCATGCCACGTGAACTGGCATTAACGGCCGCTAGTTCCTATGAAAACACATAAATATGATGGAGTAAGTGCATATCCTCTAAAACCTAGAGGAAACTGGGGTTGAATCATTGGGAAAGCCGAAAGAGGACAGGGTCAAGACAACGATATCTTTCACGAAAGAAGATTATGGCATCATAAAGTCGTCAGGTCTAGAAATTACCTCATTCTGCGACAAGATGTTAGATCTGGCGAAGAAATACTCTTTGCTGAAGTGGGATCCCAGCGAGGGAGTTCTACGCATAGACAGCAAGAGAATCGCGTTGGTCTCGCAAAGTACCTTGAAACTCTTCTTTGAAGGATTGCCCCCTGAGGTTCAGAAGAGGATCGGTAGAACAATAGGCAAGAATGGTGCGGCAGAGGCTTCTGTCCTGAAACTGCGATTGAAGAAGCAGGATATTGAAGACGAATTGCTTTCAAGAGCTTTCAATCTAGCAGGGTATGGACATGCCGAGATACTGGAAGATAAAGTCATCATTAAGCAGCCGATTTTAAACACACCGGAGTTCTATGAAGGTCTTCTGGAGGGACTTTGCGAAAAGAAGGCTGAAATTCAAGAAAGCCCTGAGGGCGTCTTGATATTCAAAATAAGTCATTAAATGCGCCCCCCATGCGCTCATTGGATCTTTTCAAGTTACAAGCATCAAACTTAAATACGGTTTTCGTGTTTTTCTCAAACGAAGATCTTCTCCGAGAGGAGAAATTTGAGTCTGCTTAAGCTCCGGTTGTCAATGGCTGGAACGTTAGCTATCATAATCGGCCTATCCACCCTATTCTTCACGATAATTTTGAGCTTGATAGGAACTTTTAGTCTACTGAACATGGCTTTCTTCGTGGTTTCGTTTAACATTCTTCAATGGCTGATCGCCCCGTATTTGATAAACGTAATGTATAGAGTTAGAGAAGTTTCGGAGTCTGAAGAGCCAAACCTTCACGGAATGATCCGAGGACTGAGCAGCAAGCTCGGCCTCAAGATGCCGAAGGTAATGATAGCCAACATCCCTATCCCCAATGCGTTTGCCTACGGCTCCCCAATCGCGGGGACTAGAGTAGCCGTTACAACAGGGCTGCTCAAGGAGTTGGAGGAGGAGGAAGTTGAAGCTGTTATCGGTCATGAGCTCGGCCACTTGAAGCACAGAGATGTCCAAATTATGATGTTCGCTTCGGTTCTACCTGCAATCTTCTATTTCCTGGGCTACTCATTGATGCTCTCGAGCTGGTATGGAGGACGACGGAGAGAGAATGAAAGCGGTCTAGCTGCAATTATAGGTCTAGCTAGCATGGTTGCATACTGGATCTTGACTTTATTCGTTCTCGGATTGAGTAGACTTCGAGAATACTATGCGGATAGAACAAGCGCTTTGACTGTGGACGATGGGGCCCGCAAGCTTTCAGAAGCTTTGGCTAAGATCGTCGCTTCGACGGGGAGATATAAGCGATATCATAGAGAACCTGGTAGCGTTAACAGTTTCAAGGCTCTGTTCATATCTGACCCTGATAAAGCTACCGAGGACACGTTGGAACTCGCCCGCGCTAGAGCTTATTTGACAGACCGAGACTTGGTCCAAGAGATTATCTCCAAAGAACCTTCGAGCCTTGATAAGATCGTGGAAATTTTCTCTACTCATCCAAACATTGTGAAGCGCCTTAGAGCACTCCAGAACCTGTAATACATTTCGCATTAGACTTCTATCGGCACGCCTTTCTGCGGAACCTCCACGTGAACGCTCTCACTTTGAAAGAGTTCTCTGAACGCTTGGGGGTACTCTGTATGTATCGGTATCAAGACTTCAGGCTCGAGTTTGCTGATAATTCTCTGGAGTTCGAGCGGATGGCAATGTCCGCTAGCATGTATATGATACAGTATCACTCCAAAGAGGGAGAGTTGGTTCTTCCACCTTTCAAAGTCGAAGTCGGCTTCTTCATTGAACGGTTCACATGTGCTAAGTATGCACAGAGTCCTCGGCTTCGGATTTAGAGCGAAGAAGTCGATCTCATTAGCGTCTATTATTAGGAATTTCTCGGAGGAGAGTTTTTCGCATAGGGTTTTTCGGTCCACAATGAAGTCGCCATAGCATTGCTCAAGCTTGAAGAAGACCTTGTCCCTCTGCGAAGGATGGCGTTTCTCCACGTATATTCCAAGATTCTTTCCTAAAGCTGGCAAAGGCTTTCCGGGGATGCTGAAGGTCTCCTTTATCGGAGACAGCTCATGCAGATAGTTGGCCAGCTTCTTTGAGACGAGCGGATAGAGATCCAGTTCGTAAGCGACCTCGCAGAACGTTCGAACTCTATCTATATCGACTTGAGGCACTTCAACGACGACCAATCTATTCTTTTGCTTCAGGCTTTGCTCGACAATATTTCTAGCAGATTTCTTCACGTCTTCCTCTGAGAAAACCTTAGCCTCGCCCAAGTTTGTTCCTTCGCAAATCAACGCCCTAACTTTCCCCTCGCTACTGACCCGCTCCACGAACCTTTCAGTTAGGATCTTAGCTGTTCCATGCGTTCTGAAATCACCAGTATATACTATGATACCTGACGAGCTGTGAATAAGAAAGCCGTATGCGCCGGGTGCGCTATGATCTACTGAATGCGGAACAACCGTTAGGTCGCCTTCCTCTGTCGCGATTTCCGTTCCACTATGAAAAGTTCTATACTTGTGTCTAGGCTGGTTTGTCCGTTCCCTAGCGTTCAAGTCTTCCTCTGTTAGGTAAAGTTTGGTTTCTATCGAATCCTTAACTGCAGCCTGATGGTAGGCTCTGTACAGTAGATGTGTTGCGTCGCCCATGTTTATCGTGATGTCTCGTCTAAGGATAGGCGCCAAGCCGACATGGTCAGAGTGGCAGTGTGTAACAAATAGATCTGATATGCCGCAGGGAGTTTGAGGTTCACGAATCCTATAGTATACCTCAGACCTCTTCAGGTTCTTGGCCTTATGCGCCTTGGCCTTGTATGGTCGTAGAATTTCATTCGTTTCAAGCTCAGCGTAAACATCAACCTCCGATCCCTCTGCATCTCTTATAGTTGGGATTAATCCTGTCTTCATCAATTCGAGTTGAACTGAGCTTCTAGGTTTCTGCGGAAAACTGTAATACCTTGCCTGCGTTGGAAAGTTTCTTCCGAAGTCCAGTAGAATACTAGCTTTATTGTCTGGATCTTGAAGAAGAACTATGTTTCCTCCGATCTCCCCTACTCCGCCGTAAAGTGTAAGGTAAACCATCGTTCTCAGCCTACCGAATCGCCTTGTTCATTTAGCCTGACGCGGATAATATGTTTGGCTGTTCCATCGAAACCGTTTTGAACGTGCAAGATTCTATCTAAAACTGCATGTGATATGAAAAGAAGCTACTTGACAGCCTTATTTTTCTCGGCGGCCCTTACCGTTGTGTACTTGATAGGTCAGCTTGACGCGAAATTCATTCTCGTTTTCTCAAATCTGGTCTTCCCGTTCGTATCTGGAGGTGCTGCCGTCTCCTGTTTCTTCGCATTCAGGAAGTACTCCAAACCTGTAACTAGAATCTTGTATGATGAACTAAGCTTGGCATGGTCAAGCTTCTTTCTGGGTATGTTCTTCTGGTTTCTCGGCGAGTTGATCTGGGCAATCTATGTGCTTGTCTTAGCCATTGAGATCCCCTATCCATCATTGGCTGACGTTTCATATCTAGTAGGGTATATCCCAATGTTCTTGGCTTTCCTACTCTACCTCAAAACGTTCAGAGCGGCTGTTACACCAAAGGCATTGGCTTCGACTGGGCTGACTGTTCTAGCTGTAGTCCTTGCGTCATCGTACCTTCTTCTCATGCCTATCTTCTCTTTGCGCGGTGACTCCGTAACGCTTGCTCTTGATGTTGCTTACCCAGTCATGGACCTAGCGTTGTTCACGCTATCATTTCTCGGTTTCTTGATATTCTTCGAAGGAAAACTTGGAGATGCATGGCTGTTGATCAGTCTAGGACTCATTCTGACCGCCGTCGCTGACCTGCTGTTCAGCTACACTACTTTACAGGGGATCTATTTTGAGGGACATCCTTCTGAGCTCCTGTATCTTTGGGGTTATATAGCACTCCTCTTGGGCTTTCATGTTCATAGAAGAGAGTTCTGAAATCTTCGCGAATAATTTTGGTTGGACGAAGACTATATATAGTCGCGGAACCTACCTCGTTGAATCCAATTCCACGAGGATTAGGAATAATGAGACCTACGCGAATTGTTTCAGGAACAATTCAAATCAGGAAGGACACGTCTACCCCCTTAGTATTGAGGCCCCATGAATTTGCAGGGAGGGTCTCGTCTGTATGAAGGAAAAGGCTTTTTCTAGCTTAATCCTGATGCTACTGCTCTGTTCGGTTCTTGCGGGACTGTTACAGCTACCTGCGACTGCTTCGGGAAGCGAGCTTACCTTTGTTGTGTGCAAAGGAGTTGATGAAAGACAAGAGCGCTGGGTTCCAATTGATGTAACAGATTCTTTTAGAACGACTGATGAAAAAATCTACCTGTTCATTGACGTAGAGAACGTGAAGGGCCCAATTACAGTAGTCTTCAAAGTCTTCGACCCTCAAGGGGAGCTTTTTGCCCAGCGATCTTTCGACTGGAAAGAAGGGTCTTGGAATTGGATTCAGGCTTACATGTGGCTTGAAGTGGCTAAAATGACTCTTGGAGAATGGAGCGCTGAAGCTCACGCGAATGATCAGTTGATTTCAACCCTAAAGTTTACGCTCATTCCTCCACCTCCATATTTGGTTCTATTAGACGCAACAATTGAACCGAAAGAGGGGGAGCCCATCTTTCCTGGAGACACTGTTGCAATCAAGTACACTTGGAAGAACGAGGGAGGGAGTACGGCGAAGAAGGTTCAAATGAAACTGTCGGATCTCCCTAAAGGACTTACGCTTTTAGAGCAGACTGATGCTAAAGATCTACCGGTTGGGTCAAGTGAAGAATGGATTATTAAGATCAGGGCAGACGAGCCTGGCAACTACAGCTTCAAAGTCCAACCCTTCGTTGAAAACGAGAGACTCCTCTCCGAGAAAGACAAGAAACCTATAGAGCTGAAAGTCATAGTCATAGTCTCTGAGAAGCCGTTCATGGAGCAGTACGGGCTCTACATCGGAATCGCAATCGTCATAGTAATAGTCTCGATCGCTGTGCTTATACTGTTGAAGAGAAGAAAGCCACCCGCGCGGCCAGCTCAACCGGTTACGACAGTTCCGCTTGGAGTTACCCCCCAGGCACCAACACAGAAATTCTGCGTCAACTGCGGAGCCCCGCTTCCCGCTGATGCTCAATTCTGTGGGAAATGTGGAAGTAGGCAGTGAGGCCGCTTCCATCAGTCCCCTCTATTTGTGGACTTTCGAAGTTGAAATTGACTCTGTAACTATTTGAAGGACTCTGCTCGGCTCAGGAGTATAAAGCCTGAGAAATTCTCCTCTTCGACTATGAAGCATCGAGACGAACCTCCTCTGCTCATTCATCCTAACTTTGTAGTTTCTTTTGAAGGGGATCATCTTAGCCTCACCGTGAATTACTCCGGCGCTCGTAATTTTATACCTAGCAGGCACTATCACCGCGGGTGAAGGAAGGAAGAGAATCACAGCCAAAAGGAAGATGGCGATAGCCAATAGACCGAAAACCATGAACAATCCCAACAAGAACACCATCTCCAAAATGAATATACCGACCGACCTGAAGATTCGCATCCTTCGATCAGCCCTCTTCAAGCCTGAAGCTTCAATCTCATATAATGTCTCTTCCAAGTCAACGCGCCAACGAAAGTAAAGTAGTGCATTCAAGAATTAAGCTATTTCCAACTGACTTGGCCAGTGCCCTATTCTCGATCAATATGGTTGCTGAGCACAGAGACAAATTTCCGGTCAGAAAAGAGATCAGTGGAGGTTCATCACGACATCGGGCATTTCGCCCTTCCGAGCAGGTCAGTCCACATCATCACTCATTAGTATGCAACGGATCAATTTAAGGGTTCACTGAAAGTATCTGCTTGGAAATTTGTCTCCTCTATGCATAGAGGATAAAGTACTTTTATTAAAGCTACATAGCGGCATCTTACATACTTGATATCGGCGAGACAAGAACTTGGTGAACTCTCAACCAAACTGGGCGCTATCTCAAATCTTAAATGTTCTGCCTATCTTTCTAAAACATCCCAGAAGCAGGAACGAGAAGCGATAGGATGGTCGCCGATCAGGATTAGGTTGGGATATGTCTCGATTTGAATGATTCAGCTTGAAACTGAAAGGATGAAGACTATGTCCGAGCCTGTAATCTATGAGGTCCCCACTTGGGAGCAGATCTACGAAATGTTAATTGAACTTGCCAATAGAGTCAGAAAGTCCGAATTCAAACCCGATGTTCTCCTCGGCATTTCGAGAGGAGGGTGGCCTCCTGCAAGGGTTGTATCAGACTTGCTTGAGAACCCGAACATAGCAAACATGAAGATTGAATTCTACGTCGACATAGGAAGGACTTCAAAGAGGCCCGTAATTACTCAACCGATATCCATCAATGTGCGCAAGAAGAAGGTGCTCATAATTGACGATGTTGCTGACACCGGAAGAAGCCTTGAAGTCGCAAGAAGACATCTGACGAGAAAGGGCGCTTTAAAAGTCAAGATCGCGACGATATACTGCAAGCCCCACAGCATAGTGAAACCTGACTACTACATGAAAGAGACATCGGCATGGGTGATATTTCCTTGGGAGAGATTTGAAGCTACCAAACTGCTCGTTCAGAGAGCAAAGAAAAACGGGAAGCCTCTAAGCTCGGTCGTCGACGAACTCAAGAAGGGAGGACTGGACGAGAAGATAGTGAAGAGATTCGTTGAGATCATTACTGGTGAATCGTAAGGTTTGATATACGAGGTTAGTGAATTCGAGAAGTATCTTTTGATAACTGCAATTGAACAAGTAAGAGTGGACAAGGTTGAAGAATTTCTTAAGGAGTTGAGGAGAAAGAGTCCGGCAACCGAAGTTCAGGTGCTAAGACTGGATAGAGTTGCTGGTGTAGAACACCTATTTTTCGCGTCGCTAAATGCGTTGAACGCTTTCAAGCAGAAGGCCAACCTATGCAAAGGCTTACCCATGGAAATCCTTCTCTGGGCATCGGCTCAGAGACAGATCAAGAATGCGATTGAAGAGCTTGGATTGAAAGACAGCCCAAGCAGGCTTGCTTTGGTGGCGGTTTCGAATGACAGAGAAAAGCTCGAAAATCTTCTAGGGATGGTTCTCTCTCTTACGAAAGGAAAGGAAAACGAAGGACTTCTCGATACTTGGTCCAAGACGAAAATAGAGGCGCTAAAGAAAGTTTACGGTATCTCCGAAAGAGAACTCGCTACGACAACCTCTGCGAAAACCTCCATTGAAAAAGCAATGAAAAACTCAATAATAGAAAGGATAGCGATACTCGCGACGCAGACCTAGAGAGATCTCCTCTCTCTTTCCGTAGAGAGAATGTCGTCAGGTCTTAGAATCGATATTCCTGAGAGTCTACCCAAGACCTCAACAAGTATTATTCTGTCTGGCCTCTCGAGGTTGACCTTCCTATCTATACGACTAGCAACGGCTTCGATAATCTCTCTACCAGATACACTTGTGTGCCTTTTCTCCACGCTGACCCGAAAGGTCTCTCCAACAGCTATCTCACGCGCGAGATCCGCTGAAGCTTCCTTTATCTCTTCAATATCCGTTTGAACTAGCCTCTGAACCGGGGTTACTTTCAGAGTATACCTAAATTCCCAAGGTCTCTCTTTGAGGATCGTTCTGAGTTTGTGAACCACATCTACGGGCTCAAGAATAGTCTTAGCGACGACGAGACCTATTGCCGGGGTCACATCAACTCGAGCATTCTTATCTCCTAGTTCGCCGAGGAGGTACCATACTTCGCTGCAGGTATTTCTCTCATTTCCCCGTGAAGTTGAAACTAGTAAGTTAAAGTCGTCCAGCAACTTTGCGACTAGCTCCTTCAGTTGAGTCATACTATGATAGGACTTACTTAGATTTGCCGACGCCCGTTCTTTCAAGAAAACTGTTTAATTACCTCTTTGAAAAGTATCTTAGAAATCCTGATGCCTAACATGTTTCACTGTTGTTACAGAGGCTAAGAAATGACAAAGCCCGATGTCTCAGTGGTGATATCATGCTATAATAAAGGGGAAACGATAGCTCAATCCATACGTTCTGTCCTTCTTCAAGAAGGAGTTCGTTTCGAGTTGATAGTGGTGGACGACGGCTCGACCGACGGGTCAAACAGTATACTAGATGCCTTCTCAACTGACAAGAGGGTCAAGATAATAAGAAAAGATCATAAAGGTATATCTGCTACGAAGAATATTGGGCTGGCCAACGCGAGAAGTGATATCGTATATTTCGTTGACGGAGACTGCGTACTTGACCAGAATTCGCTGGCGAGGCTACTGAGCTGTTTTACAAATCCTAGAATTGGCTGCGTCGGTGGAGCAGTCAGAGCAATAAACAAGTCCAGTTTGATAGCCAACGCTATCGAGTTGATGCAGAATGAGATCGAGAGAAAGTGGCCTTTTGGCGCAAATGTCGCCTATAAGAAAGAGGCTTTAACTAGAACTGGCGGTTTCGATGAAAGCGCTGAAGCTGGAGAGGATGTAGATTTATTCTTGAGAGTAAACAAGATGGGATTCGATTTCAGTTACAATCCAGCTATTGTCGCAAGGACGGTCAACCCGGAATCGTTTTCTAGCTTTCTCAATCAGCGTTTTCATTGGGGAATCGGATTTGCTCAGCTTGTGGAGAGGCACAAAGAAGTCCTAACTACGAGGATAAAGCTCTGTTTCGCTTTGACTCTATTCACCCTGTGTTCTCCAATCCTAGCGTTGCTTGATGTCAAAATGATTCTTCTTTTCCCCTGTTTCCTAGCTTTTTGTGTAGGTAGGTTCCTTCCTTCGACTGTTCGCATCGCTAAGAGAACTAGCGATAGAAGAGGCATTATGCTGCTTCCCATCCTCAGATTCCTCAATGGAGTTGCATATCTCGCTGGCTGGTCTCGCTGGAAAGTTTGCGAAGTTTTCGGAAAGAAAAACTGAAGCAATTCATGCTAGAATAGACTCAATCTCTTTCAGGCTGATTGGCCCTGCTCGCTCAACTCTGAATCTTCGATCCGCTAGGTTGATGACCGTGGAACCTTTCCCCAATGTAGCTCGGCCTCCATCCAAGATTAGATCAACTTTATCGCCGAGCTGATTTGCAGCGTCGTCGGCAGTCGCCGTCGACTTCTTTCCACTGATATTTGCACTCGTTCCAATTAGCAGACCATCGCACCGTCTAAGCAGTTCTAGAGCGACGGGGTGGTTCGGAACTCTAACGCCCACGGTATCGCTTCCGAAGGTAACAATTTGAGGTACCCGGGGTTTCTTCTTTAAGACAATCGTTAGCGGGCCCGGCCAAAACCTTCTCGCAAGTTTCTCAGCTGCCTCAGTCACTTCAGCAACAATTTTCACATGTTCAATATCGGATGCCAAGATGGGGAGAGGTTTCTTTCTTCCTCCTTTCGCGTCTATCAATCGTTTGACTGCAAGTGTGTTAAAAGGGTCGCATCCCAGACCGTAAACGGTGTCGGTTGGATATACTATTAGACCTCCGATCTTAATTACTCTAATCGCTTCTGAGATACTCGATTGCGATGGCTTCAATATGCGCAACGTCAATTCGCCTTTGACACGCCACTTCTAAGCGATCGAATATAAGCAAGACAGGCTCGGATCGATGTAGTCACATCCTACCCTAAGATTCTCTGGATGAATGCAGACGCAAATAGAAAAGCTAGACCTATCGACAGCGCCAAAGGGAGGCCTGGAAAAATCTCTCTGGTTTCAAGCATCTTGAATCCTAAGAACGCGCCAATGACTATGCCAATTGAGGTGGCAATGAAGGGAAAAACTCCGAAATTCATCATTGCAGTGCCGGAGAGCATCGAGTAGAAAACTATGTCTCCCATTCCAATCGTTAAATCGCCGTAGGTGAATACAGCACCAACGAGTTCTTCGAGCTGAGCATTGGCAGCCATTTTACCTATGGGACCCTTGTAGACGGCAACGAAATCGTAGATCGTCAGGGCTGACAGCAAGATGATAGCGGTCAGCATAGGAACGGAAACGCCTAGAAATGTCCCCGTTAAGGCGCCTATTACTGTAACAGCGACCATGTAACTAGCTCCTCGGGTTCTATAGATCGCAAAGATCAGGAGAGCAGTCAATACAAGTGAACCAACGATTATGGAAATATCGTACAGAGCCTCCGGCACTTTCACGAATGAGAGAGCGATGAAGCCGTACCAGTTAAAGAGGATGAATGTCACGAAGATTAGTGACAATTTGATGAGATTTCTAACGATCTTCTTGAAACCGTATTTCACTAGAAGATACATGACTGTCGCTGCAACAGCCATTAGAGCGATGAAAATAGATGCATTTAGTGTGACCCCGCTAGGAGTTTCCGGGAAGAATGTTACGAAAGGAAGCTCAAGGTCTGACTGTTCAATCATAAAGGCCAGTAGCCCCGTAAGCGATAGCGACCCAATTTCTGGTAGGAGGTAGATGGGGCTGACTTTGAATCTCTTGGTCAATTTAATGGTTCTCCCAAAGGGTTTTTACGCAGCTCTCGCAAAACCTCGCGCTTTTCCGATCGGTGTCAACTATGCTATTGGAGAAGAACATTATGCAGTCTGAGTTCGAGCAGTGGCCGTAGCCCATAGTATGCCCGAGTTCATGCATAGCCTCCTTGGTAATCCGTTGCTTAAACAATTCGTCATCATGATCTAAACGGTAGAATTGAGGTTTAAGCCTGAATAGCGATATCAACGCGACCTTTCCTGGGCATTGGGCTTCGCCGAAAACGAAGTTCAATCTTGGAACAAATAAGTCGAATTCAGCTACGCCCAGAATTCTGTCGGCGTCGATGTCTTCGGACAGCCTATCCAGTGCTGCAAGGATTTTGGATGAGTTGTATTGTTGCCTTGCACTATCATAGGCTTGATGCATCGGAGGCAGGGTTGTCTCGATCTTGCAAGTTATTTCGCCAAAGATATCTTCAAGCCGTTTGCAGAGCGACGTGAGGATCTCTAGATCAACTCTGCCCAAAGGAATAATTGCGATACTGGAAAAGAGTTTAGGTTTCGTACTCATCGCCCGGCCTGGGCGCCGTCGCTTCTAACCCGAGTTCGGTCGTAGCCCATGATGCCAGCTTACTGCAATTCTCTTCTGCTCCGTGAACGACGAACACTCTTGTATTCTTATCGAGCTTCGATAAAATATTTTGAAGCTCGCGTCGCCCCACATGCGATGAGAAATCGAACTTCTCAACAAGCGCATCAACTCTTCGTGGCTTCCCTTGTAGCATGAACGTCTTCTTTTCGAGCAGTATGCTACCAGGCGTTCCGGGAATTTGAAAACTCACTAGGAATACCGCATTCTTGCTTCTCTTAGCAATCGACTCCATATAGAAGACAGCTGCGCCTCCTTTTAACATTCCAGCCGGGGAGACTATAACTGAAGGCGTCTTCACCGCGCGTCTTCGATCTTGCCACCTTTCAATCCATTCAGCTTCACGTATGGCTCTAGCGAACAATTCAGGATCTCGAAGTGACTCTTTGTTTTTCATCAATAGTTCAATAGCATCTACAGCCATGCCATCGACGAAGATCGGATACTCGAAGTGATACGCCCGTAGAATACAGAGTATCTCCTGTGAACGCCCTACGCCGAAAGCAGGAACGAGCACAGTTCCTCCGTCTTCAACGACTTCAGTGGCTTTAGATATGAAATCTCTCTCAAGTTCCTGCCTATCAGTATGGTCTTCGTCTGCGTAAGTTCCCTCAATGATTAATGCATCGAGATCTCTATAGTCTTGATCTGCTGGGTTGAGGAGTCTCGTTGGGATTGTATTGAAGTCACTTGTATACAGTATCCGATCGCCCTCGCATTCCACTAGAACTTGGGAGCTTCCGGGGATATGCCCCGCGTTGAGAAGAGTGATCTTTGCGTCGGAGACAGCAAAATCGGTACCATGCTTTGTGTATACGCAATGGTCCATCATTGTTCGAAGATCTATATACTCATAGGGAAGGTAGTATCCACTTAAATGCAGAAAGTCTTTGATTAGAAGACTGCTCAACTGGAACGTCGGTTCAACTCCGTAGAGCGGGATTCTCCCGCGAATATAGAAGAGAGGAGTCAATCCTGAATGATCTAGGTGAGCATGTGAAAGGATAACTCCGTGCAGTTCCTTAGGAGATATATGCATCGGAAAACCGACTTCATGATTCATAATGACTCCGTAGTCTAGGAGAATGTATTTCTCCTTTAGCTTAATGGCGAAAGCAGATCTTCCGACTTCCTGACATGCACCTAAGAATCGAATCTTCATTCGTTCTTTTCACCAAATTGTGCGTGAAGCCTCTATTGATTACGATGACTCTTCCATCCAACTCCGCAAGTACTTTATCCTAGATGACTGCGCTCACATGTTTCTCTCGTGTGTGCAAATGTTTGGCAACGATGGCATTAAAATCTTTAGTTTCCAACGGCATGTTTAAAGGTGGAGACAATCATCATATTCGCTCACAATTGAAAACCTCAGGGGTCATTTCAAATGCCAGTCCGTCTCAGAGTTCCGAAGCGCGATCTGAAAGACTGCACCCTTATAACCGGGTTCCATGGCATAGGAGAAACGGGCTATATCGCTTTGTCCTATCTCGTTCACGCTCTTAAGGCTGAACGGATAGGATTCGTCGAGGTGGCTTACCCTCCACCGTTCATTGCAGCAACTGACAAAGGGATCGCAACACCGTTCGAAGTCTATAGGAAGAGGGATGTGGTCTTGGTCAAGCTTGAATTCTCTCCGCACCGTTCAGAGGAAGCAGAGCTCGCTAAAGCTCTTGCATCCTGGGCTGTCGATCAAAAATTTAGCGATGCTATTCTGATCGGTGGTCTTGACTCAAATTTCCAAGACAACAAGCACCAATTGAGAGTTGTTCCTACTCAAGCGTATCTACAAGAATGCAAAAACTTCGATGCGCCAAGTCTTGAACCTGAACTCTTCGTCTACGGCCCACTGGCCGTCATGCTGAGCCAGTTCGAAATGCGCAATTTTCCAGCAATAGCTATTCTCCCCTATGCTTCGGCAATGAGACCGGATCCTAGAGCCGCAGCAGTTGCGATAAAGGCGATTTCTAAAGCCCATAGATTGAAAGTAGATGTTTCAGAATTGGAGAAAGATGCGAAGGAAATTGAGATTGAAATTGAGAAGAGGATGAAGCAGACTAGGAAGTCCTTGCAAGGTATGTACGGGTAGCTCATCTCATCAACGAGGTTCAACTTTCCCATCCTGACCAGCAGCAAGACCCGATCACTAATGTCAACGTCGGGAGCGCGAGTTTGCTCTATAAGAAAAGCTCTCGTTAGATCGATTGCATCCTCGAAGCATATTGTGATCCATGTGCAAATCCATCAATTATTGGGAGCCCTTATCAGATCTTAGGCTTCGTCTAAGTTTCTCTATGGCTTCATCCGTCCAAAATTCGATTCCAGAATATGAAACCTCAAACTTCTTTCTCGCCTCTTTGCAACCTTTCTTGCAAAGATTTCTAAGTTTCTCAAAGCACGGCTCGAATCTTCCATGCATTATCACCGATTTGTACGAGCTTTTCGCGATGTAGGCCACGATTGACTCAAAAGTACGCTCGACGGTCTTTTCATCCGGTGGAAATGGCATTTCCGTCTGCGACACTGGAAAAATATCGTCGATTTCAATAGGAACTATGCCAAAGGGGGCGGCGCAGACGCCTAAGTGCACCTCTCTCTTCTCACTTACTACTTGGAGGATTCTTCTAATAGGACGGCTCTTATGATACGGTCTATCGTTCTGGTACGGGACTAGAACTAGAACTTTCGCCTTCGTAGGAGGCTTGTACCTCTCGACGAGACGTTTCTTGTACCTAGTTATTTCCGGTCGAGGGAGCCCTTCATGGCCGAAATAGAAGAGCCCCTTCCTTTTGGTTGAGGGAGAATGTTTCTCTAGGAAGCTACTGTATAATCCTACTCTTTTGAGAGCCTGTAGTAATGAAGGGTGGCAATGAGCCCTTAGTTCAATGAGTTCCCAGAGCCTCCCCTCCGATATGGCTTGCCGTATTCTCCTCATTTCTTCCATGCATGCGTACAGATTGTGTTCCGCCAGCAGTTTCTCTCTGAGTGTTCTATCCATCTCTCTAAGTTGACTGGGTTCCTCCCGTACGCATATTGGGCATGTACAGGGAAGATACTCTATATCATCGAGTCTCAACGTTCCAGATTCGGTCAAGTATCTTCCTGCTCTAGCATACAGCGCATAGGCGGCTGAGTCGAAGAGATCACATCCTAGAGCCACGGCCAAAGCGAACATCGATGGATGACCTGCCCCAAAGAGATGCAAAGGCTTGTTCAAGGGCAGATTCATCTTTACCGTGACTATCATGTCTACAAGGCGTTCGAACATGTACTGCTCCATTATTTGAGTTGGGCTTCCCAGAGCGTACACTGCGAAAGGAAGCTTACTGATCTCTCTCGCAGACTCAGCCAGTATATCTAGATGGATTCCGCCCTGTATGGGTCCAACCCAGAGCACATCACGCTTCTTTGCCAATCTAAGGGTCTCATCTGCTCTTCTAAGAGTCTCTTGAACTGTCCATCGCGCATATTCACGTGTCGCTTTCAGTCCGGTTGGAATATCTAGGATGACGGCCATATCCGAGTTGATTCGTTCTTGAAATATCGCTATTTCAGATGCACCGACTTTAACGTCACCGTAAGTCAGGATCTGGTATGCTCCTGAGTCGGTAGCTACTACTCCTTTAAAGTCGAGGAGGCCGTGAATACCTCTTTTAATCGCCTCTTCTTCAAGATTCTTCTTGACAAGGTACGCATTTGTCATCACGGCCTTACATCCCATTCTTTCATAGATCTCTTTGGGAGGTATCGGTTGAATTAACGGGTTCACGACGGGAAAGAGATGTGGTGTCTCAACCACCCCGCTCTTCGTTGTCAACCTACCGATTCTTCCGAGGATATCCTTCGACTCGACTTCAAACTCCATTTGACTCACGCAGTCAATGTGCGGCCGTAAACGTTTATGTCAGTTCTGAAGTATAATGTTAGGTGGGTTCAAATAAGAATTGATAACTTCGTTCGTTGAGAAACCAGAGCTTCATGATCCATTTCTCATCGAGGGGCTGCCGGGAATAGGTTTTGTTGCCAATATCGCTTGCCTTCACCTGATCAACGAACTGAAGGCGAAGAAGTTCTGTGAGATTCACTCTTCTTCTTTTCAAGCTATGTCACTGACGACCGACAAAGGGTTAACGAGGCCTCCACTTAACGAACTACACTATGTTCACGACGAAGGCTACAGCCATGACCTAATAATTCTATTCGGCAATACTCAGGCTCTAAGTGCTCAAGGACAGTATGAACTGTGCGACAAGATTCTCGAAATAGCGGAAGACTGTGGTAGTCGAATGGTCATCACTATAGGCGGCTTGAAGAGAGATTATGTTCCTTCTTCACCCAAGATCTACTGCACTGCAACAGATCTGGACTTGCTCGAGGAAACGATGAGGCTGGGCGCAGACAAGATTCAAGGAAGAGTTTTTGGGGTTGCAGGACTCCTCTTGGGTTCAGCTAAACTCAGGGGCTTGCGCGGATTCTGCATACTCTGCGAGACGCCGGGAATATACCCAGATGCGTTGGCAGCCAAGGTAGCCTTGGAATTTCTTTCACGATATCTAGCAGTGGCCATAGATCTCTCTCGATTGGATACAGCGGTGGAAGCCTCGAGTAGGCTGATGGGGCACCTTCTTCATGGCGATCAATTGAAAAAGTCGAAACAGCCTGGACTCATTTAGCTCGTTCCTTCATAAATTCATCATAGACCTTTTGCACTCTTTCTGCTGCTGGTCCGCTTCCCTCGATAATTCCTTTCTCAGTGATTCTGATCTTGTCCATAACGACTATGACGCCCGCCTCTTCGATCGTCTTGACCATCCGAGGAAATACTCTCTCCAGCCTCTCAGCCAAGCTACGTAGATCGAAAGGCTTCTCTATGCTCAGAATCTGAAGAACAGTCTGTCCATTGAGAAAAAGCTTGTGAATAGCTTGGCCTGTCTCATCTCTCGAATCGCTCAGACATATGTTCATCGTATTCGCATCAACTCCCGAAAGTATGCCAGTGTAGCTTTTTCCAGAAGCTGTTTGAATCGTAACAGTCTTTTGGAGAAGCATCGACAGTTCTTCCATGAACTTTCTTTCCGCAACTGACGCCATTCAGGTCACCAACTCTAACTATCTCAACCTGAATATGCGCTCTATCATTTATTATTTTGCTGAAACCCTCTGATCAAACAAAATCCTGCCATAACAATGTTTAACCCGCTCTTGCAAGCTTCTTCTTATTTGCCACAAGCCATAGTCTTGCTTCTCGAGGAGAATCGAACCTCGCCAAGATCCTCGCTTTAGCTATACTGAGTCTCGATTCGCAGTATGGGCAGGTCCTACTCTTCTCACTTGAGTGGGCTAGAAGCAGCCTCCCGCATTTATAGCACCGCAAGATGCAATACGTCTTCACTCTATGACACCTCGATTCGAAAGCTCGTTGAAGTACTTTTCAAGTAGGCCCTGTCTTTCCAGAAGACCCAGCCAGTCGACTATCCCAACCTGCCTCTTCGATCGATTCTCCAGAACCTTCAATGCCTGAGCTACTGCAGCAACGGTCTTCTTTGTTGAAACATCTATCTCGCACACTCGCTCCAATCCGTAGTTTTTTGCGGCGTCCCACAAGCAAACATCAAGAATTTCAGCTCGAACATTTTCAGCTATCTTTCTCTCTGGGACTTTCCTTCGTCTCAATCGTCTCTTCAACTTCTCAGGGTCGCACCTTAGTACAAAGACCATCTCCAATAACTCTGATGGAACTACATCAGCAGCAAAGTGGCCATCTAGTACGACGCTTCCAGAAAAGCATCGAAGAACCTCTTTCAAAGCTCTTGCCATCTTCTCGGTATCGACTATGTAAGTTTGCCTAAGCCTGTCATATCCGACGGTAAGCTTCTCTCGAGTGGCCAGCAAGCCCAAATCGATGTGCACTGCCCCGAGCTTCCTCGCGAGAACTCTCGAAAACCTAGTCTTTCCCACTCCGGGGGTTCCTGTCACGACGATTAGACGCGTAGGCCCTACCGCCTTATCTAGATCTGGTGCTCCGGGCGGGATTTTCCGCGAGAGGCGCTCTCGCATTTGAACCCGCGCCTATGGCTGTTGAGGCAAGTCGCAATCTCCGCGAACCCGAGAGGCCACAATCCTTGACCGGGCTAGACGACCGGAGCACAACCTGTTAGGAAATACAGTTTTCCCATAAAGCTTTCTATTTCTTCAGAGAATCGCGAAGAAGATTGAAGACGGCTTGTACGGAGGCAAAGGCTCCGAGGAACATAAAGCCTCGGTGACATGCGATACTGTTGGAGACCCGCTAAAGATACATAAGGACCAGCATTGAACCCTATAATCAAGGTGTTCAACTTGATCTCTCTGTTATTCGCACCTATGATCCTAGCGCTTGAAGATCAGCCTTTGATAAAAGGAGCCTTCTCAGTCACGTTGGCCGCGGCTGTTGGAATCGTCGTCTAGCACAGCAAACGCGAAACAGCCTCAGCCAAAGAATAGAGCAGTGCCCCGTCACGGTCGCGGAACACTATCTCAAACACATAGCGGAGTCTTATCTATATAGAGATGGAGGAAAAGTTCGAAGCGCTACTGTTCTTTGGAGATGACTATTCCCTGAATCTTCTCATCGCGTAATGTTTTCTCTATCTCCTTGAAATCAAGCTTCTCAACGAGTTTCACTTGAACTCTTTTGGGATTGCTGAGCAATACTAGCCTAAACTTTCCCATGGTTCCCGCGTCCTTCATATGAAATTGCATACTCGTCTGAGCGTTCAGACATTTAAGACTTGTGTCATTAGAAACATCAAAAGTCTGATTGCGGAGCTCGCCACATTTCTTTGGCAGGTCCAATCTTTCTATTGAGATTGAACCTCCATTTCAACGTAAAACGTGCAACAATCGTATTAGCCTTTACGAAAGACTTGAGAATGATGAACATTGATACACACGTAGCATTAAACAGAACCGATTAAACAGAGGTACTTTTCTACCATAGACCGATTGAAACCTGAGGCAGGGTATATACCCCTTCTAGGTGGTTCGCTGAAGGCACTCCTCTCCAGTTTCCTTCGATGAAGCTAAGATCCGGGATCCCTGTAGCCGTCAACCTGAAGACAACTCTAGATGAGTTCAATGTTTCCGTGAACCGAGAAGTTCTCGAGGTAGATGAGGACACTTGGATCGGTAAGTTGCTAGCGAGAGGAGTAGCTGGATTCTTCCAGGAGGAACAGGGCTTCGGCGCAATCATGGGTGAGCTTGAAAGGGTTTACAGCGCCTCGAAAACTAGCGGAGGAACCCGGGACGCGGTGCAGAAAGCCCTCGAAGAGCTGTGCGCGAAAGGGATCCTCGGCCGCCAGCAGAAAGCCAACCAATGGGTGTATCGGGAATCGGCTGGATTCAAGGAGCGGGTGAGAAAGGCATGACCTTGATTTCCAGTGGAGAAACCCTTGTTTTGTTGTTTTGAACAAGACAGACAAAAGACAGAAGACAGACAGAGGCGGTTGAATGAAAGTTTCAAAGTACTTTAAGCTGCCTGAGGAACTGAAGCGTAGATTCGAATATTTACGTGATTGCTTCCATCTAAGCGCAACCGACATCCTTACGACTATGATTCAGAGATGGGTTGAAGAGAATGAGAAGCAGATTAGACTTGATTCCTTCGTCAAGGCTGAGAACGGGACCACCATCAACATCATTCATCCTGAAACCGTCCATATAGCTGTCTTTCAGAAGGCTGAGCTCGTAGTCGCGAGAGAAGAATTGCAGAGACTGCTCGGAATCCTGCAGAGAGCCCAGGACTCTCAGTTCAAACATGAAACTAAAGTTCAGTTAGCTCAAGCTCTCAAGAAATTCGAACCGATCTACAGGCATACACGGGACCCTGAGCTTGAAGCCTTAATCCGCCAAGTGGAGGAAAGGCTTTGACCGTCTGCTAGAACTGCGAAGACGCGGTTTGAGCTAGAGCCCGGCAACTCATACCTAGTCAAGAACGATGTGGAGAAGGCTTTCGAGGTCTTCGTGGATAACGTCTTCAGCGGCTTGGATGGGCTCTGCATCACACGTGAGTTTCCACGAAAGGTCAGGAAGAAGTATGGTTTGGAGAAGACGCCTATGATCTGGTTGACCAATGAAAGAGCGGAAGGCGAGAAGACTGTTCACTCGATCCAGGACCTATCAATCTTGATTGCCAACTTTCTGGAGGAGGCTAAACGAGGTATCGTACTACTCGATGGCCTCGAATACATCGCAACAAACCATGGGTTCGAGCTTCTTATCAGGTTCTTGCAGCTGAGTAGAAGCCGATTTGAAGAGAAAGACGCCATCCTCATAGCGCCCCTACTGGAAAAAGCCCTAGATGCAAGAGAGGTTACACTTATAGAAAGGGAGATACAACCTCTCATAGCCGAGCGATGGGAGTAATACAACCAAGTTGAAAGAAGTCTAAACGCTCTACACAATGTTTCTCTCTAACAAGAGACAGGATTTCAGATCTCACTCAACTTTGGTTCAAACCCTTATGTAGGCTCTTGAATCTTCTTCATGAACTCCAAGAACCCGTACGGTTTCTCTCCTTGATGCGTCAGCCTCGATTGCAGATTCCTGATAATAAGTTTCTCGATAATCAGTGCACCCGACCCGAAGGCAGCCTCGATCCCGGAGGCAAAGGTTTCAAGCCTCTTCGGGAGCTCCTCCTTCCTCAGACCGCAATTTCTCTCGAGATAACTGTAGACAGCCTCGCTGCCTGTTTTGCCTAGGACTCCTAGTAGAACTTGATCTATCGCTTGAAGCTTATCCATTGCTGCAGCTGCCACTTGAACTACCTCCCTTCTATGTGATCGGCGTGAAATCTAGCTGAGGATAGCCTTTGGAGAAGTCCGCTTCAACCGCGTAGAGTCCAGTCCTCGGGTTGACTCCGTAGAAGAGGATGGTTCCATCCTTCTCTATGAGTCTCAGGTAGTTCCCTGCTAAGCTTGCAGCTCTTAGTCCTGTGGCCAGTTGAGGTCTGCTCAAGGCGATAGTGAGGTCTCCGTTCGCTCTGCATGAGGCGACTTGGTTAGTGACCACGTTAAAGATCTTCTCTCTACTTTCTCCATACCTGTTCTCAAGGGTTTCGAGGGATAGGTTCATCAAGACCGATTGCTTCGTCTTCCTCCTCAACTCCTCCTTAACTTCGTTCCAAACCTTCTCGTCCTTCTCCAAATCTTTTGTTGAGCCACCTATTGGAACAATCGAGGGCTCTTTTGAGCGAGGGTTGACCTCGCATACTCTAGTAAGGTCGAGGACTTTCGGATCGATAAATCCATTGTATAGCTTCTTAGCTTCCTGATATGTTACGCCTGGGGGTGGATAGTAGAGCATACCTCTCTTCTGCTGAATGAAGTTGAGGGCGGGAATCCCGACGAATAGTCTGAACAAGGTAAGTGGAACAGTCGGGTCCGCCTCTATAACCCAGAAGCTTCCTCTAGGATAGCCTCCTCCAAGAATTCTATCCAACTGCTCTGCGCCAGTCGAGTAGTGAGTCTCGGTGTCTGGGATCGGCTTAAACCTCTTCCTCTCCTTAGGCAGCTTCAGCGAGAAGGGTGCGCAGACTCTGAAGCCGCCATCCAAGGTGAACACGTGCCTCGGCTGCTTAATCTCGGTCCCACGCAACTTAGCTATCTCAAGCTCCCTAACCGATCTGCCTTCGGCCTCTCCTCTCCTGAGGATGATGACCCCGTCAGCTACAAACTCTTCCATGCCCAACCCCAAGCCCTCTCTTGCGGTCGGCGCCTCAACTATGAGAAGCGTCGTGCATCCCGCCTGTCTCACCATCTTGCTTAGAATTGTATGGAGAACTATTCTAGCGTCTACGGGCTCCTTGAAGGCTTGAGCCATGGCTGAGAAAGAATCTATGACAAGCCGTTTAGCTTTGAGCGCATGAATTTCGCCTAGGATCGACTCGAGGGTGGCTGAGACACCTTCCTCCTTCATCGCCACGAAATCGAGAATTCTATACCTACCCTCTTCGTCGAGCTTCGCATGGTCTATATCGCAGAACCTAGAGATATTGGCGATATGCGTCTCCTTTCCTTCTAAGAATGAGGCGTAGACGCCGTTCTCGCCGTGCTGCACTGCGCCTCGGCAGAGGAACCTTGACCCGAAGATCGTCTTGCCAGTTCCAGGATTTCCGACCAGTAGAATGAGGCTCCCTCTTGGAAAACCTCCTTCAATCAGAGGATCTAAACCATCAACCCCACTAGGCACACGTTCGATCAACATAATCACACTCGTTTGAAACTGGGTGCAAGTAAATGCTGTATATGTATAACCACGTTATAGCGATGCCTTTAAAAAGCTTGGTAATTAGCAAGACAAAATCTCAATTCTTTCTTCAGATAGTAGTCGATCTTATTTTCTTTCAACCACGCGATCAGGGCCGATAGATGTTTCGCGTAGAATGATCTTGAAACATTATAGTACTGCATGCTTCCGATGATGAAGCGGTCAACGCTATCCTTCAGCTTCTCGATTATTGATTGCGGATGGGTTATTTCCGGTATCCAAGGTTCTATGCTCACGAAAGTCTTGATGCCTATGCCATAGGCTTTCTTCAGGCGGATAAGGTCGCTGCAGCCGCGAGCATCAGAAATCTGCTGAAGAAGAGTTAAATCGCGCTTGGTTGTTTGCCGGATGATCTTTCGCGGCATGAACTCTGCCAAAGCCATAAATATCAACCCCTTGAAAGCCATCAGCTCATGGTACTCCGGTTTTAAATATTGCGCTCGATTCTCAGTGATTGGAGTGACATAGTGATGAGAGCGTGTGTAATCTTCGATACCCGATACGGCAATACGGAAAAGATTGCGAAATCGTTTGAAGCGGGACTTAAGGAAGCTGGCGTTCAGACTGTTTGCGTCAATGCAAAAGACGTAGCCGTCGACTCGTTGAAGCAGTACGATCTGATTTGTGTTGGTGCCCCAACCGAATGGCTTACCGCGTCCAAGCAGATTAAGGAATTCCTCGGAAAGCTCAGGAGCGTCGACCTGTCTGGAAAGTATGGCTTTGCGTTCGATACGAAGCTTGGCGCACCCCTCTCCGGCAGCGCAACCAAGTTCATTGAGAAGGAATTGAAGAGTATGGGCTTCCAGATCATCGCGCCGCGTGAGTCCGCAATAGTCTTCGGCGGGAAAGGAAAGGAAGGCGGTATGAGGCTCAAGGAAGGAGAAGAGAAGAGGTTCGAGCAGGTCGGAACGCAAGTTGGAACCGCTCTCACAGCTAGAAGAGGGTGATTCTAGCATGAGCGTTGCGAGTGGGAAGCAGTCAACGACAAACACTGAAAGCCATAAGCGCATGCATGAGTCTGAAATCGAAACTGCAGACTCCGCTTGGAAGAGTCTCTACAGAGTCGGCGGTGCGGCTGCCTTGATCGTGGTAATGTTAATCCTGAGCGAGGTTGTTGGTTTCACTTTCTACCCGCAACCTAGCACGGTAATCGGCTGGTTCACACTGTTCCAGAGCAACAGGATCATTGGACTTCTGGACTTTTGGGGTTTGGAAGTTCCGATGTACGCGCTTTTCACTATGGTATTTCTCGCCCTCTACGTTGTGCTCAGAAAAGCCAATGAGGGTTGTATGGCAATCGCTGTGACCTTCGCCTTCCTAGGGATTGGGATCTTCCTCGCAACGAATAATCCCTTCTCCATGCTTTCCCTCAGCGACCAGTACGCGGCTGCGACGACAGACGCGCAGAGGTCTATGTTCTTGGCGGCAGGGCAGGCGTTGCTTGCCAATACGAACCAACGTGCCGTCGGTGGTTTCAACATGGGCCTCTTCTTGGTTTCCGTTGCGGGTCTGATAGTCTCATTGGTCATGTTCCAGAGTAATTCCTTCAGCAGGTTAACGGCCTATGTGGGAATTTTAGCAAATGTGCTCTCATTGGCCGACTATCTCAGAGAAGCTCTAGTGCCATCAGCAGCCGTGGCCCTTCTCGTGATTCTTCCGAATATCCTGTTCCTAGGGATATGGTTCGTCTTAGTCGGCCGGAGGCTCTATCAACTAGGGCAGCGTGGTTCGAAGATAGAGGCGAATCGAAATTAATAGGGGAGCGATAAGCCATGAAAACTGTCGTAGTCTACGCAAGTAAGTACGGATCCACGAAGGGCATCGCGGAGTTCATTGCTGAGAAACTCCAGCAGTGGAGAATTCTGGCGGAGGTCCAAGATGTCGAGACCATCCACGATCTTGAGGGTTTTGACGCCGTTGTGATAGGGAGTGCTGTCTACATGGGTCACTGGACGAAGGAGGCCACGGAGTTCGTGCGGCGAAACCGCGCCGTACTCTCCAACAGGGCGGTGTGGCTGTTTAGTAGCGGCCCACTTGTACTCGGGTCAGGAATCAGCTCGACGAATGACCCGAAATTGGAGCCCAAAGAGATCGCCGAGTTCAGGGAGGCCATCAATCCCAAGGACCATCGGGTCTTCTTCGGAGCGCTGGATCCCAGCAAGCTTGGGTTCGCTCACCGGATGGTCGCGAAGATGCCGGCCGCGCGTGCTCTATTTCGCGAGGGCGACTTTCGCAACTGGAACGACATCGAGGCCTGGGCCAGCAGCATCGCGCGGGCGCTGGAAGCTCCGTAAGTCGTCGGCAAGAACGGCATTCTTCGAATAGACATCGGAGAAGACGAGATTAAGAAAACAACTGATCAAAACCGAATCGAGGTGAAAAATCAATGAAAATACTGAGCAAGACGAGAGCTGCGGCCTCAATTCTTGGCATTTTTGCTGGACTTGGGGGCGCATCTCACGGACCCGGTGAAATACTTCAGGGCAACATAGCTCCAAGCGGAATCATGATAGAAGCCTGGCCTGGATTAACAGTATTGGCGGGGGAGCCTGCTATGACCATCGTTCCCAACTTCCTCGTAACCGGAGTACTTGCGATCATCTTCGGCCTCATAGCTGCAATATGGGCGGCTGCATTCGTTCAGAAGAAGAACGGAGGCTTGGTCCTGATTCTACTGTCAATCATAATGCTCCTTGTAGGTGGAGGTATAGTCCCGCCATGGTTCGGGGTCGCAGCTGGAATTATCGGCACACGGATCAAGCAGCTCCCTCGCGCTATAGGATAAGAGTCATGATGGCAGCCGAAGTAGATGTTGCAGTTGTACTAGGTATACTCGACGCCTGAAGGCCTAATGATCGTCCTGCGCCGGAGAGCCACGTCTCTTCTCCTCCAGTTCTCGTTTAGCTTCACAGTAGTTTAGGGATACGTCGATCTCTTCGCTGTCGAGGCCGCTGCTCCAAGCCTTCTCTATGAGAAGCGCCAACTTGAAGACGCCGAGCTTTATCCTCTGAAACTCTCTCTTCTGATACTGAAGGAATCGTTGAA
>Ga0315312_1000363_pt1 | contig 60207 bp, 49 predicted proteins | sample TDP7_MG_FD_203629 | JGI IMG/M metagenome (GOLD analysis project Ga0315312, IMG submission 203629) | Freshwater sediment microbial communities from Lake Towuti, South Sulawesi, Indonesia - TDP7 | ecosystem: Environmental > Aquatic > Freshwater > Lake > Sediment | place: Indonesia: South Sulawesi... | reverse complement strand
TCGGACGAGGGCTGGGATAAAATATCCCGTTGATAGGTTGGGGGTGTACGTGCCAAGGCTTCGGCCGAGGCTCTCAGCCCGCCAATACTAATCGCCCAAGGTGTTGGGCGGAAAAAGCCCAGTGATCACTCGGGCGAAACTTCTACCCGTGCTCGGCTTTCTAATTCATTATTATTACTTCTATCTAGGATAATATTTCCTTATGGAGGATAATGTTTATTAGCACGATACTACCCTTGAAAAAGGACTCAATTCTCTATATTCTTTATATATTGAATTTCTCAGAACATTATTTAAAAATGATTTAACAATATAGTTTATGCGAGGTCGTGTTCCTCATCCATTTCGCAAAGATAATAAAATTCAGCAAGTAAAAATTTATCCCACCATGTAAATCATCAGCTTTGTGAAAGGATCATATATGCGTAGACTAAGTATCCCAGACGGTGAAAGAATTTACCATCTTGAGAGCTATTTCCTCTAGCTCTATAGTGTATTGGGAATTAACCTTATAAAATATTCACGCTTACGCTAAGTGTTTGCTTAGAGTTTCTTGAGTTTCAACTTTCTTTATGATACCTTCCGATACCGTTTGTAGGAGGTTTAGTGGACCACGAATCTTGTATCCTCTACTATTTTCCAATTCTACCAAAGCATTCTTCAGTTGCGGTTCAGAATCCATGACACGCCTTATCATATCTCTGATTCTAATGATAAGCAATTTCCTGTGCTCCATTGAAAGGGCCTTCCAATAAGGATGAATTTTCGACAATATGTCCTCCGAATCGAAAGTTGACTCCGCCAATGCGCTTGGGCCCCCTCTTGACATACTGAACGCGATTTTGATTATCATCCTTAAGACCCTTGGGATGATGACAGCATCGTGATCATCGATAGAAAAGGGATAATAGTTAAAAGGTTGATACATGCCAACAAGATTTATCGCTTCCCCAAACGTCCTATTGAGGATTGGAAGTTTAAATTCCCTTGTCTTTAGTATGAAATTGCTTCCGAACGTGAGAAGGGGATAAGGTTCGGTCTTGTCAATGACTTGTTGGTGATTCTTCTCAAGATCGGCAAAGCATAAGTCGAAAGTAAGTTGATTGGGCGCATAGATTGTCACCCATCGTTGTAGGTCAAAGATCCGAAGGTTGCCATATCTCGATAACTGATCCGCATCCACAGATGCTCCACCTTTACAGTCAAATACCAAACAGTGAATGTGCTTACTCGAGACAGCGATTATATCGGGTTTAACTTGATCCCCGCTCCCTGTCCGTATGCTCTGTTCAATCACTTGAACACCATAACCCAGTTCATAAAGGGTTGACGGCCAAGACTGTCCTTTAATGCAAAGCCCGATAACACAGTTCATTAGGCACGTATGGGGGCTTGGGATCAATGGTTGGCACCCTCATGGGAATAGTTCCTCGCAATGGATGGTTGAGTCAAAGTAGTGCTGAAGATTAACATAAAGACGGAGCAGGCTGTTACCACATGTCTCTTCTGGTAGATAAACTCTAATGAGATTCGATGATATCTCGAAATCAATTGGCTGACCAGTATGCATATCTAAGGCAAGTACTTGGTAATAGTCATCCGCTATTTTCACCTTTAGGCCCCAAAGCCTGAAAGGTGCCTTTGAATTAAAAAGACAGTGTAAAAATAGGGAAAAGTCCTCGATCTTCCGATCAAACGTGAAGTTAAAGGCCTTACCTTCTATGCGTCCCACACCATCGACTTCCCGTGTTCCGAGACGGAGCTGCTCGATCTCTTGAACCTTCTCCTTGTATCTGACCCTTGTCTCATCCACTAGGCTAATGTGGTCGTCAATAGAAGTTCCACTCCGGACGGAAAACGTTCCATTGTAGACTAGGTCGTCTTTTGAAAAGCTCGACCGTGTCCCCCTCTTCACACTGATCTTGTTATACGAAATCGACCGTTGCAGGTCCTCTTCACGGGTAACCGCATTGAGGGCCTTTCTAGAACTTGCTCCAGATACGGTCATCGTCAATTCTGTAATGGGCACGTCGGGCACCTCGCTTGGCGTAAAAAGGTCCTCGTATTCAAGGCCAAACCCATCAAACGTATTCCCGGGTAGATTTGATATTGTAATCAGTAGCTGGCTGGGGATCCAAGCCCTATCGAACTGGTGGAGCGGGGAATAGGCTAGTTGCCTCACTAGCTTGTGGGCATCTGTCGCCAGATTCCCAGTATGTAAAACCCAGAATCGCTCGTCGCTAAGGTCTAGGTAGAAACCAGCAACACTACCACCTGAAGTCAGGTTAAGTATCTTAATGTTATCTACGCCAGTGTCCTTTACTGACCAGCTGAATGTTTCCGACTTGAATTCGGGAGGTATCTTGGTATTCGACTCGAATAAGTAACTCTTCAGTTCACGGGGTCTTCCTCGTCGTTCAGCTTCCTCGTCACCCTCCTCCTCTTCAGATGGCTCCGCCGACATTATACCTCCTAGGAAATCCATGAATTCCTTCCGTGAGGATATCTGCACAGGCCGATCAAAGGTCATAGGCATAGCTCTCACCGACAGCAAGTAAAGGTAATGTGACATTTACTATTAGAACTTTACCCTCTAGAAGGTATCTGAGGGTAAACGAAAAGCTGGTTTCCTATAGGACTTTATATAGGCCATCCCGCCTTGTTTAACCCTTCTGATGGCCCTCATATAGCCGATACTCGGTCTAGTTGGCGTGCGAACACCCATATAGCCTTTCGTTGTAGGTACCTCGCCGTCGCTCGTGTGCGCGCAAGCAAGCACGCATGAGAGGGCGTATCAACGCGAAGGTAGGCACGGTAACGAGTCTGCCTCTTCTCGGACGAGGGCTGGGATAAAATATCCCGTTGATAGGTTGGGGGTGTACGTGCCAAGGCTTCGGCCGAGGCTCTCAGCCCGCCAATACTAATCGCCCAAGGTGTTGGGCGGAAAAAGCCCAGTGGCCACTCGGGCGATACTTCTACCTTTGTTCGGCTTTCTACTTTTTTTACTGCTTCTATCTAGGATGATATTTCATGATCTGGTTCTCTTGTCTTTGTATGTAGAAGGTACTGAACGCTTCTTCTGAACACAAGCAATATATGCTATGAAGCTTCCATTGTCTATTGAACTCAAGAAGGTAGCCACATGATTTCCGAAGACTATATTGAAGATATTGAAAACATTACTAAGTTATCAATAAGGTTGAATGGAAGCAAAGAAAAAGCAGACGATTATACTTTGAATTCTATGATAGAACATACCAGTGAAATAAAGGAGTTATTCAAAGATAACAATTCGCATTGGGCTGTCGAAACGGGAGATATGATGATTCATTGCATGAGATTACTTACTGCAAATGGGCATGATCTGAACGAAACTTTCGAAAAATGCAAAACTCGTTTTATTACGAGAATATCCGAGAAATTGAGAGAACAAAGCTAAAGTTTTATGGTTCAATATCCTTGAGGGGATTATCACCGGATGTCCATCGATCGCCGCATCTCTGCTACGTCCTTAAGGTCGAAGGCCATGAAACCCTCATTCCGAATCTTCTCCTTGTTCGCTATTTTCTTCGCCATCACCCCTACAACGCATTCCCTTACGTCTCGAACCTGATGGGCCTTTGCCACCAACTCAGACAGCAACCTCTTGGCTTCAAGGTAATCTAGGTCGGTCCACTTTGCTTCGACGGCCAGGGCCTTGCCTTTTTTCTTATCCAGCCCCAATATATCTATCTCCTCATCCTTCCACCACCACTTCCCAATCTTCTCCACCCGCAGGGGAAGGAGATCCTTCTTGGCCATCTCCACCAAGACTTGGCAGCACACTTCCTCAAAGATAAGCCCCAAATATCCGTTGAACTCCTCTCTGGCGCCTTGCCAAACATTCTCCTCCAATTCCAGCTCAAGCTGCCTCTTGTTCGGCCTTACGAACCTGAACCAGAAGCTGAAGAATGGATCTCCTATCCTGTATAAACCCCTCTTCGCCTCGGGTTCGGTTACGGGCGTGACCCTCTCTATCAAGTCTAGGATCTCCAAGGTTTTCAAATATGTAGTGACGTTTTCTCGGTTCAGCCCAGTTGCGTCAGCGATGTGGCTCAGCGTGTTCCTGCCCTGCGAAATGGCAGATAGCACGTCCATGTAACGTTGTGGTACCCTGATCTCCTCCATGAGCAACATTTCGGGTTCATCGTGCAGAGGCGAACGCTTGCTCACAACCTTCTCGACTAGATTCTCCTCCACGCTGACCCCTTCATCCACGTGCTCCAGGTAAGCGGGCGTTCCGCCGAAGCCCCCATAGACCTTCACGAGTTCCTCGGCAGAATACTTCCCAAACCATTCGAACAGATCGAGGTATTTCAGCGGCTCGATCTTCAGCGTGGCCGTCCTCCTCCCGTATAGTGGCGCATCTCCACCCAGAGCCACTCTCCTCATCGCGCCCATCGAAGAGCCGGAAAGGATCAGGAAGCACTTTGCATTAGACATTTTACCATCCCAATATTTCTGCAACATCGATATGGCCCCATCATAATTCGTCAGCCTCTGAAACTCGTCTATGGCGACGATGACCTTGTCCGCGCATTTACCAACGATATACTCCAAGAACGAACCAAAATCCGCGAACCTAAAGCCTTTGAAGAACTCGCCCTCAACAACGCGAGAAAATTCGGTTAGAATCGTTTCCTTCTCCGCGTTGGGGACGTAGAAGTAGAGCCCCCTCTTGCCCTTCATGAACTCATAAACGAGCCTAGTCTTTCCGATCCTTCTCCGCCCGTAGAGCAACACCAAAGATGCCTTTTTGCCATCGAGAAGCCTTTTGAGTGCCTCGAGTTCGCTATTCCTATCTACGAATTGTAGAGCCATAATTGTAACAATCTAGATTGTTATATTTAACCTTATTGGCTATGCGCTTCTTGATACCATAGGGGCCGGAATCGATCCTTTCTCGGTGGGTCTCTTCTAAAAAACCTTAAAACGCTGTCAAATTTATGTATAGCAAGATGGCTGCCATAGAGGAGTGGCAGAAAGAGATTGCTGAACTAGTCGAAGCGAAAATGGTAGATGACGCCATCAGTAAGGCCAAGGAGATAGACCAAAGAACTGGGAAGCACGATGAGGTAGCAAGTTTTCAAATAGAAATGGGGCAGAGATTGGCTCTAAAGACGATTATCTTTCCACCTTTCTTCTCTTCACCGCAGCCGAGGAAATAGCCAAAGAAGAGGGGGTAAAGACCTTAGCAAGGCAAAATAATGTTGTGGCCAGAGTGAAATGGTTGTCTCAAAACACCATCCCGATCCAATCGATTGATCCCACGCTTGAAGACGACGACTTCTCCGACCTCTCACCCTTGGCGAAGGTGATCGGCAACGCGCGGATTGTCGTGCTCGGAGAGCAGTCACATGGAGAAGGAACGATCTTCCTCGCTAAGGGCCGACTGGTCAAGTTTCTGCACCAGATGCTCGGCTTCGATGTTCTCGCCTGGGAGGCCGGTCTGTTCAACTGTCAGGATATGGATGCGGCTGTTCGCAATCATTCTATACCGTTGCAGGACGCAATTAATCGTGGGATCTACCCGATCTGGGGCCTCAGCTCGCAGGTGCGACCAATTTTTGAGTATGCGCGGCAGACTGCGGGCGGTCACGCGCCTTTGGAGATGATCGGTTTCGATCATCAGTTCTCTGGAACTGGTGGGCCGGCGCTTCGTTGGCGTGATGCGATGATTGCTTTCATCGACAAAGCCGATCCGGACGCACTGCCCCGACCATTGCGTGACAGCCTGATGAACGATGCAGTGCTGGTTTCTCAAACCGCTACCAAGCCCGAAGATTTTCGCGCCGTTGTCGACAAGTGGAAGGCCTTGCCGGTGTTGCTCGACTCCATCGAACCCAAGCTTCAGCGGACGCACGGCGCCCGTTTCACCGAATTGATGCGCCGGACTGCGGACGATGTTCTCGTATCTTTGGAGGGCCTCGCCCGGTTTCGCGAATCCTCTGGCGCGTTCCGGGCCGCCGACAGCAACTACCGCGATCGCCGAATGGCGGACAACCTCATTTGGCTCGTGAACCAGCGCTATAAGGGGCGGCGTGTGATTGTGTGGGCCGCTACATTCCACACTCTGCATGAGCCAACTGCCATCGAACTGGGACCGGACTCGGAATTCAGCTACAAGAATGTCGTGACCGCGGGCCAGATTGCGCGTACGGCGCTGGGGTCTTCGATGTACACCATCGGGTTCACTGCCGCCGAGGGACACGCAGCAAACGTGATCGGTGGTCTCGCGACGGACCTCCAAACAGATGCGGATAACTCGCTCGAGGACTTGTTGCTCCGTACTGGATGCCGGTTTTGCTTTCTTGATCTCAGGGGCCTCCCCGCGTCGCATTGGCTTCGCCAGGCCATCATCGCCCGCCTGCTTTCTCACTCTCCGATTTCAACCGACTGGACGCGTCAAGTCGATGGCGTGTTCTTCACGCGATTTATGTTCCCCAGCACCAAGGGCCCTATTATCCCCGAGGGAGCCGTGGTTACCGAGGAGCGGTACTCTAGCCATGAGACCGAAAGGGGGAAAGTCTCAACGCGCCGGTAGGCCGGGTAACGGGTCTGCCTTTCTCGGACGAGGGCTGGGAAACAAAGATGGTCACTCCTTTCGAATCGCTCTTTGAATTCTAATAACGAATTCCTCCGCCCACCTGACCGCCTTCCTCGCTTCCGCCTCTGAAACTATATCCATCTCCTCGTAGACTATCCTGTGTCTCTTCTTCCGTATGCCATCCATTACCATGACCATCTCATTGCTCGTGTCATTTCCAAATGACGCTTGGAGAAACCTCACCACTGAAACATGCCCTTCGGTGCTGGATGGTCGGTAACCTTTGTCAAACATCAACGCCCTGCCAGCCTGCAGCATGGCATTGTAGGAAACTGCAAGAGACCAGTCGAGCCTTTCGTTCTTGATCAGAGTCTTAGCTGTGTCTATGTCCCTCTGCGCGCGCTTGAGCGAGCTTAGAGCCAACCCGTGATTCGGTTTTATTCTCCTTATCACCCTACTTCTTAACAGTCCTTCTAAACTCATCTTCATCACCAATAAGCATGATAATAGGCCTTCTAACAATATCAGTCAATAGATGATGCCTGTCCTTGATCCTCCTCCCGAACTCCTTTTCATCCCACAATATGTAATTGATCTCCCTGCCCAGTTTTTTCTCAGCCTTGCTTATAATCCTAAGGACATTCTCCTCAGTCGCATGGCCTACAATCAAAACATCGACATCGCTTGATTCCGATTCCTCTCCGCTAGCAAAGGAGCCGTAGACAAGGGCATAGCGGATTCCTTTGAGTTCCGAAAGCGCATCCCTCAGCAGATCGCTCAAGCCCGCAGTTTTCACCATCAAGCCCTTCAGTTCAGTCAGGTATGGAAGGTTCCTATTCAGCGATACAAGCGTGACTTTGCCCCTTTTTTCCTCAACCAGTATGCCCAGATCCACCAGGTTCTTCTCTTCCTTGTAGAGCATGCTGTACGGTATCCTCAGGTCCTTGGACAGTTCGCGTATGTGGAAACTTCTATCGGGGTTCGTCAGAAGTTTAGACAGCAGGGCCACTCTGGTCTTTGAGCCGAATAACCTATCTATTTTAGATGTCATATTATCTATTTAATATGTCAAGTGTTTATAAAGCTATCCTCACTTTCTTGAGGCCTTGGATTCGAATAGTGAGCTATTAGATAGGCATTAATTATGTCAAACTCCATCATCTATAGAAATAGCGTTTACCACTGGGCGTGCCCCGCAGTAGATCCCGATTTTTTATCTGGCTACAAATTCTTTATAGTTTCAATCTGGGGGTTATACTTCTTAGGCTTTCCGCTTGTACCTGGTGAATTGTAAGCCATCCCTATTAATCACTGCGTATTTGATAAAACCGAGTTTTTCAGCCAGCTTTTATATAGCAATATTGTCGATGAAGGTGGAGATATATGCTAAGGATTAACTCAGGATATCTTGTGACCTTCTTCTTTCTGTTCGCAAGCTCCCGCATTTTGGCCGATCATGCTGTCTGAGATCCTCATGTTCACTGACCTCTCCCCCGGTGCGGAGGTGGCTCCAAGGCTTAAGAGCTCAAATTTGGATCATAGTAACCATTTCTCTTTATTTGTAATGCTCGAAACCCCAATTGAATGAATAAAGAATCCTCATCTTGCCCTAATGGCCATCCTTGGAAAGGAAGTTAGGGAAAGGTTAGTATCATCTGTTGTGTTCTCATAGAAAGTTGGCTTTATCTAGGAAAAATATATGTAGGGAGCTTTCGCATGGTATCTTACTAGAGGTTGGACTCAATGAAACTGGCAATAAATGGAGGCGAGCAATCAGCTGTAAATCTCACACGTTTAGTGCCACCTTGGCCTATTGCTGACGAAGAGGCGAAGAGATCCGTGCTTGATGTTTTGGAAGGATACGACTGGTGTCGCATCTATGACTATTCACGAGTACAAAAGTTTGAACTGGCCTTCGCAGATTATCAAGACGCATCGCATGCAATTGCTGTGGCAAATGGCACAGTCGCCCTGGAGCTAGCTCTGCTGGCAAGCGGCGTGAAGGCCGGAGACGAAGTCCTTGTTCCGGCATTGACATTCATAGCGAGTGCGAGCGCAATCGCATGTATTGGCGCTATACCAATATTTGTAGATTCGGATCCAGAGACCCTTGCGATAAGTGTAAAGGATGCGGAGGCTAGAATCACTAAGAAGACAAAGGCTATAGTTGGCGTTCACTACGGAGGATATCCGATAGACTTTGATGCGATCAGGCCCCTGGCCCAGAGGAATGGCCTCATGCTGATCGAGGACTGTGCGCATGCCCACGGAACGGAGTGGAAGGGCCGAAAGGTAGGCGCAATCGGCGATGTGGGTGGCTTCTCCTTTCAAGCGAGCAAGTCGCTTGCTGCTGGTGAAGGCGGCGTCGTATTGACGGACAACGATCAGATAGCTGATAAGGCCTTGCTCATACACAATATAGGCAGAGCCATCGGTAAACCTGGTTATCTGCACTATATACTATCATCGAATTATCGAATGACCGAGATGCAAGGCGCTCTTCTACTCTCGTTGATGCGCCACCTGCCATGGCAGACCGAGTACAAGCACGAGGTTGGCTTATATCTCGCTGAGAAACTCAGGGGTATAGGAGGAGTCGATCCCCTCAAGCATGACGAGAGGATCACGAAGAGGGGATACTACTTCTTCATAATGAAATATGATGCCAAAGAGTTCGGTGGGGCCGACAGGGATACTTTCATCCAAGCACTCAACGCGGAGGGCGTGCCCTGCGGAGCTGCATATGGGGTTCCGCTTTACAAGAACGCGGCTTTCCTGCCAGAAAATCTAGAACAGGTTGGAACGCTTGCTGGTCAGAAATTGCCGGACTATGCTAAGGTGCATCTTCCTATAGTAGAGAGATTCTGTGCTGAACAACAAGTCACGATCCCACACACCTTACTCCTGGCAGGTCGCCAAGGTGCGGATATTATAGTAGACACTATAACGAAGATTAAGGTACACTGCGAGGAACTCAGATCGGTTACTAAACCCTAAAAGATCATAATCCACACTTGCCAGAACTGACTTTAGTTGTCTGATCAATTCTAAGGGGGGCCTCCTACAAAGATAAGAAAGCAGTTAAGATTAAGTTGGTTATTTTCATATGGCGATATATATGTAGGAAATTCTAGCTATTAAAGGTGGGGTTCCTTATAGAAGAGAACCATTTCTGGAAATTTGAATGCTCTTGATGAGGATATTCGAAGTTGCCTATGGGATGTAAAGATGATAGGGGTCGGCAATGGGGGTTGTTTTCTCACAAATGACGAGGATATAGCAAAAGGGGCTCTGGAGGCCATAAACCACTGCCGACCAGTACTGGTGGGAAGTTTTATTAATTCAAAAAATAATTAAAATAAGGGTTGAAGATGAGACAAGAAACCGCGGCTGAGCCCAGGATGAATTGGATCCTGTGGGTTCCCATGATTGTCCTGATTGGGGTCGTGACGAATATCCTGCATGGGATTGCAGGCGTAGGGGGATATGGGTGCATCTATGGGTTGGCCACGGTCTCCATTCCGTTCTCGATGCCCGTTCTGATGTTGCTTATCCCATTGTTCACGTATCCCCTCACCCTTGGCGGGCGCCGTAAGCTATCCCCGATTACCATGGGCCGATTGTGCATAGTTGGCCTCTTGACATCGATGACGATGTGTCAGTTCGGCGGAACTGGAGGCTGGAATTCGGTTCCATGGGGCTACGTCAGTAGGGTTTACTATTCCAACGCCGAGATTAAGGATCTCCTGTCGCCAATGTGGTATATAGCGCCTTACGATGCCGTGGTCCGCATGAGGGTTGGGGGATCTCTACCGGACTGGGGGGCCTGGTCCGGGACGGCCTTATTCTACATCCTCTATCAGGTTTCGTATTTCCTACTTGGATCCAGCCTGATGATGTTGTTCAGGAGAAGGTGGATAGAGGTCGAGAAGGTCCCGTTTCCATTTCCAATGGCTACATGGCAGGCGGTCAAGGAGATCCATCACGTCGAAAGGCCGAAGATAAGCCTAGCATTCACGTTGGGCGCCATCGTTGGTTTCGTCATCAACATGCAGATTTTACTGACGTATATGTTCCCATGGTGGCCAGATGTGACAGGCTGGCGAGCTCTGGGGGTGAGTCAGAACGGGTGCGTGCCAGTTCCTGCGAGCGATCCGATAGGCTCCGTCTTAGCGGGTTTCACGAGGTGGAACATCCAGCCGCTCAACTTCGCAATAGCATACCTGGCGCCACTGAATATCCTGTTCGGCATGTGGATAATGACCGTCGTAATGTGGATCTTGGCCCAAGTGGCTTACGTCTTCGGCTATTACACCGGACTTCAGACCGTTTCCGGTTGCTGCAGGGCCCTGGGGAACGCGGGATACATGGCCAGTCCCATCTGGGGTCCTCCCTTGTACTGGAACTGGATGAGCCTCACGGGGGGGATGCTTGCGTTCGTGCTGATGATCTTCTGGCAGGCAAGACCATATTTCATGGAAACGATAAAGGCGGCGCGACTGGGGCGTCAATCGGGAGTTGACGAGACAGGGGAGTCGCTGAGCTACAGGGGCATCTACATCATGTTGGCGATCTCATCCATCATCCTGTTGGCTTTCCTTTACTCCATCGGCATCGGCCTCCCAGTGGGGGCCGTCATGCTCATCTTCGGCGGGGTTGTCTACGGCATCGCAGAGGCATACGCGCGCGGAACCGCTGGCATAGCCTACGGCCAGGGGCGCGATCAGTGGTCGACCTGGCCCTTGCGCTTCGCGTTCTGGCCGGTTGCCCCTGAAAGATATACGGTGGAATACTTCATGTCCACATCCATGATGTCCGACGGGACGGACGCCCCCGGTGCCGGGGAGACAACTTGGACGACGACGAGCATGTACGCCTTCAGGCTAGCCGAGCTATCAGGCATTAACGCGAGGTCGGCCTTCGTGCTGATGGCCGTAACGTTCGCCATAACGCTCCTAATCCGCGTTGTGGTAAGCCTGTGGTGGGTCAACTTGGAGGGCCAGACCCTGGCGAAGCTCTGCAGCGGGGGTTGGGACTGCGACATCGCTGGCAGAGAGCGCTACAGCTACGCGCCGCCCATAGGCGAGATAGCGATGGCGGGCGTCGCCGGCTTCATCATCGTGGTCGGCCTCTTCTACCTGCACAGCACGTTCGTCTGGTGGCCGATCCACCCGATGGGCTTCCTCCTCAGCGGGGGGATGTACGTGGCGTGGACTGGGGTGTGGACGAGCTTCCTCGTAGCTTGGGTGCTCAAGTATGCAACGCTGAGGATCGGCGGGAGCAAGGCCTATGAGCAGTACGGCGTCCCATTCGTGGGAGGGACCTTAGTAGGCCTAATCATGACGGTCGTTGTAGGCATAATTGTGGGCATCACGAGGTTCTTCGTGCCTTTCTGAGGGGGCATAATCAAACTTCGAGGTGCTCAGTTATGGTTAGTGTAAATTCCTAGAGTAAGCCTCTTAACTTCCGTCCCCATTTCACTTTTTGAGCCCACATGAGGAGCTATATGTCCTCTCGCGATCGCCTGCTCTGCGCCATTAACCACGAGGAACCAGACCATCTGCCACTCTATCTCAGGGCATGTGACCGAGGTTATTTCATAGACAAGGGAAAACCATGGCATGGTCAGTTCGAGCGTGTAGGGCAGGCCTTAGAGCTGGGCCTAGATGACACAGTTGGGTTTACTGTAGAACTCCAGCTAAATCCGGATATAAGGATAAGGAGGCGTAAAAGGGAATTACCGGGAGAGAGGTATCCTATTTTAATCAAGGAGTACGATACGCCGAAGGGCACTCTTAGGCAGGTGGTGCGTCAAACTAGAGATTGGCCGCACGACGATGATATTCCCATCTTCAGCGACTACAATGTTCCACCGGAGAGGAGCGTCGAGTATCTCATTAAATCGGAGGCGGACTTAGTGGCCTTGCAATGCCTTTTCGTAGAGCCGACCACGAAGCAGAGGGAGCGTTTACATGAGGAGGCAGACAAGGTCAGAAATTTCTCGGAGGAAAATGAGGTTCTAGTTGAGTGCGGTGGTGTAGGTGGATCTTATGGCGATCTCGCACTGGGAGGTGATGCGGTTGTCTGGCTCTGTGGCGTCAGAACGATTTTAGTGGAAGCATATAGGAATCCAGAGTTCATCCATCGGCTTCTCGATATAATTCATACCTGGGATGTCATGAGGATTCACATTGCCCTCGATGCAGGTTGTGCTGACGTGATCGGTCATCGGGGATGGTATGAGGGTGCATTCTTTTCTACGATCCTCTATGAACGCTTCATTGCTTCGATGATTCGTGAGGAGGCAGAGCTCGTACACAGAGCTGGAGCCAAGTTTGGCTACATAATAACTAGAAATATCTTGCCTCTCCTCGATGTCCTCAAGGAAACGGGCATCGATATAATTTGGGGTGTGGATCCGGTTCAAGACAATATGGACTTGATGATTGTTAAGGGTAAAGCTGGCGGGGACATATGTTTGTGGGGTGGTGTGAATTCATACATAACCTTGGGACAGACCGATGAAGAGATAAAGAGGAGCGTACGCAAAGCCATCGAATGCTTAGCTCCGGGAGGCGGTTTCATCCTATCAGCAGTTGACGCTGTACTCGATGAGGTCCCTTCGGAAGGATTGGGGAGTATGATCGAGGCATGGCGCGAGTTCGCCGAGTATCCCTCTACACATTAGCAATGGATCATGTGCTCGTCATGAATGGTTCGTATAACTATTCTTTCCAAGACATTGAGAGTGGACGATTGCGTTATGTTCCTCCACTAGGGCTTTGACAAGCCTTACGGTCCGGAGCGTGACTGGCCTCCAGGCTTCAACGTGCACACTGAAATTCCTTAACTGTGCTCCTATCGATATCTGCTCTTTGACATAGTTAGTGATCTTCTTCTCATCATTCGTACTAAGGATCTTGTAGTCGAGGAGTCTGCCGATATGCGTTCCTGGCATGAGCTTTCGGACCTTCGCGATGTCGACCATCTCCCCCAGCTCGAAGCTCGACAATCGTAATTCGCTGATCTTCCCGAGGAGATGATTGGTCTGCCCGCAATTATGCATGCTACTATACTTGGCTTTGGGGTGAGCTTGGATGATCTTCAATAGTGGAGGAAAAGCGATATCTTCGTAGGCTTTTGGTGACAACCACGAAGCGCAATCATCTCCGAGTCCAACATTGTCGCTTGGTTCTATGCCCATCTGTTCATTATGATATGTTTCCCATTCGATGTAGGTATCGGTTACGAGATTGGCTAACTTCTTGCATAGATTTGGAGCCCTGAGTACGTCAGCGTAGAACTGTGTGGTGCCCCTGCACAGCGCGGATACCGTGATCGGCCCCTCAAAGCCAACGCCCGACTTGACCCCCGTGAGCCTCTCAAATTCGTGAGCCTTATCTAGGTACTGCCTCGCCGCGGGATTGCGGCTCGGCTCGGGCACCTCTAAGCTTTCGACATCCTCGATCCTTTTTAGGAATGGTATGGTCCAGGGCTCGGTGTCATCCGGGTAGGCGATCTTGCATCCCATAACGTATGCGCCCATTATGCCACAGCCATTTCGTAAACCTATTCCGACCCAATCGCCGCCGACCTCGCGTTTCACTATCTCCCCTGCCTTTTTCTCCGCCTCCACCATCACATTTAGGTCTTGGTAGAAATCTCTATGTCTTACGCCTGCGAGTTCTGTGATCTTATCATCCTGCATAATATAGGCAAAGCCTATGATCCATTCTGACTTATTAGACTCAGTTCGTTTCTGCTTAATTGTCATATCGTATGTTGCTCACATGGGGATACGTCTAGGTGATAAATATCTTTGGGGTTCCGCATCTCTCTCCTTCAACTCCACTGATCCCAGTTTCATTTGTTGGAAGCTGTGACATGGTTATTGTTTGTTGTTATTAACTTGCTCTCTAACGAGAAGACCATACTAGTTTCTCATTCAGGATTAAATTTTCTCACATTTGTTCCGAAAAAACAGTATCGACATTTTCGATCCTCATTGATCTTCGGGAAATCGAGTCTACTCATCAGGTAGTCTTCTTTTATACACTTTAAAAGAAGACTTAAAAATGGAATCTCTACGCTATACGCCTATTTTTTTTGTAGCTAATGGCAAGGGTAAAATGCGACTGTCGTTTACTTACCTTGTTGCTTGGTTTACAGAGTAGAGCGTGCCTAATGCCTCTCTAGTGGCATCCTCAAAAGCCGGGCGATCCTGTTCTCATGAATAAAATCGATATATACCAAATGAATTCGAATGACCCATCTCTACTTCTCTTCTTCTTCAAACACTAGTCTACCATTATAATCTGTTAAGCTTGTTTCTCAAAGCACTAGTTGCTTGCGCATCAAGGCCATCTATTAGCTTCTCCATTACTAACACAAACTGCTTAGCCTGGCTCTTTAAGTTATTGAAATCCACTTTTATGGTCCTACTATAGTACTGCGCATCGATTCTATCCTACTTGGATTGCCTGAGTTGCTCCACCATATCAGCTTGAACATCGCTTCCGAACAAATAGTTAAACAACGTTATGGTGCAATCGTGTATTTCGCACTTTGCCCCTATTTTTGATAATAGGGCGTAGACGGCAAAATAGCGCGCGTAATAGGCTGCAGAAATGGCCCATTCTGTAATGCCTGCATTGGCATTGACTTCCATCGACTTCAGAGCATTCCTGGATTTTTCAAGGTACGCCTTTGTGAGGTTGTCTGAGGGGTTTACCATCCTTATTCCTTTGTTCTGCCTCTTGCACCATCTGAGATATCCCTTATCGCTTCGCATAATATCGCCACATCATTTCACAGAACTCATCAACGCCCTTGAGCACAATATGATTCGAGACGACTTCCCTGACCAGGGGATCGCCAGTCTCCAGTCCTTGAATGAATTTCCGCCTAGTGGAATACCTTACGCTCACTTCCCTATCTATCAAACTGCTCTCTTCCGCGATAGCGGCCTTCCCAATGGAACTCAATTCCTTCTCACTAACGACATACAGATCTATGTCGCTTTCCTTGATCTTCTTTCCTGCGGCAAAGCTTCCGAACAGCACCACTATGCCATCAAGTTTATCGCCCACTTTGCTTATTATTTTCTTGATGACAAAATTGTTTGTTAGATAATTAGCGGAGGCAAATGATTCAGCCATCACCATGAAGTGCTTCGTGATGTAGTTGTCTAGATTTAGAAAGTACTCCTTGTTCCTTCCTTTAAGGATGCTTTTAAGCACGTTCGCCCTTTCCAGCCTAACCAACTGTAGCTGGATGGCTTTCACATCCACTTCTGTTTCCCTTGCTATCGCTCTCACATGCAGAGATTTCTTGTAGTCATTGGCGTAGAGCGAGAATATCTTTAGCGTGGTCTGATTGATGTTGTATTCTTTCATCATATGTTGTATTTATACAACGATTGATTTAAGGCTTTGCATGACAGCTAAATATTCACTACCACAGCGGGCATGTTTTAGTCGGTTGCTCAAGGTAATCACCCAGTGTACCCAATTGGCTCATGTCCTTACGGATATATCGTTCGCCCCATGCTCATGATGAGGCCATGTATTGGTTAGCTTTCCAGACGTTACCGTGGGCATATCCTGATCTCATCTCCATCTTTGTGTTCGAGTAACGGCGTGGCGGTGGTAGTGATAAAAGTCGCGGCGTTCGTTCCCTCTCTGCTATGTTGATTAAGGCCTTCAGGTTCCTTGTGACTTTCTCTTCGAATCTGGGCGTTCCTATGTCGATCCCGACGACATAGAAGTAAATCGTAAAAAGGGCATAACAATCATCGTTAGTGGGTTCGCTTCCCCACCAGATATGGACATCCGATTGTTGAGTCTTATAATGTTCCATTTATGTGTAAAAACAATGAAAAATAGCCAACAATCTTACTGTAAGGCAGTTTTATATCGACATTTAGTGTTCTAAACTTCACCCTTAAATGCTTTGTTTCCTCATTTCAAAGATTTGGTAGGCTGTAGGTGATAATGTTTCAGAGTAGTTACGAAACCTGCAATTTCTTGTCCCCGCCAACCAACCGTGGAACGGTCCATCCTTCTACAACCTTGCCATTAATTATACGAAAGATATTGACTGACGCCAATTCGATTTTCTTGCCAGTGGTGTCCGTTCCCGTAATTTTGAAAAGGACCCACACCTTGTCACCCTCAGCGACCATGTCCTCGATTTCCCTGTGGAAATCGGGGATGTCCTTGAAAGTCCTCATGTACAATCGTTTGACCTCTTCACGGCCCCTTAACTGATTTGTATGGTCAACATAATTCGATGCCATGAACTCGTCTAATACGGTCAGGTCTCCCTTATTCAGGGTTTCAATCCCCTTTCTGATAAGGGCCTTAATCTCTTCTAACGATATAGATCATCCCCCCTTCACTTTCTTAATCATCTCTTTTATCAGACCTCCATTATATACACCTAAGTCATAAAAGATCCCCTTAATAGAGTTCACTATCTCCCTTATTATCGTCATCATTATCGATGTCGATCCGCTCTATCTATCCTTCCCCGACGGTGATTTAGATCCGTTGATAGGTTGGGGGTGTACGCGCCAAGGCTTCGGCCGAGGCACTCAGCCCGCCAATACTAATCGCCCAAGGTGTTGGGCGGAAAAAGCCCTTTAGCTACTCGGGTGATACTTCTACCGGTGCTCGGCATTCTGATTATTAAGTAAAAATAAATAAGTGGTATAAAACCAAGTATATGACGGGAACGGGTTCATCCAAAGCTGAGGTCGATTGGGAGACTCGGCAACATAGCTGCCAATTTTAGGGTGGTAATGGAGCCATGATTTTATCGGGAGTGTCTCTTAGAGTGGTCTATGGTAAATCTTTTATCTAAAACTACATAATACCATAACCCTGAGTACTGACGATGAGGACTCTGGTAGTTTACTATTCTCGAACTGGAAATTCAAAATACGTTGCTGAAACGATTGCGGTCGAACTTGGAGCCGACATTGAAGAAGTCATTGACTTGAAGAACCGCCAAGGCCGACTCGCCTTTCTGCCAGCTGGCAGGGACGCCATGCAAGGGAAAGAAACCCAGATTGCCCAAACAAAAAGAAGCCCAACCGACTATGACCTCATAATCATCGCACAACCTGTCTGGGCTGGGAGCCCAACGCCAGCAATCAGAACATACATTAACAAGAATGACTTGTCAGGGAGGAAAGTGGCGATGTTCTTCTCAGATTCAGCAGGGGATCAAACCTTTGAAAAGACAAAAGTGTTGATGCCAAACTCCACTTTCGTTGGCGAGTTTTCCTTGCCAGCAAAGGTATTTGAGAACAAGGAAGAGACGAAAAGGAAAATCATTGAGTGGTGCAGCACCCTCAAAATGGCATAGCTACGTCTACCATGTTTCCATTCTAGAATAGGTAATGAAGCTGGATCCTACCTCGATGGACCTCAATACGTGATCGTATCATTTACAGAACATGCATTCGAATTTTCAACATATGATTACACAAGTGGATCTTGCGGAAATTTTCCGTCCCATTTCGGTGATAGATATATCTTTGTGGATTTCATACTCGCCAAGTAGAAGACGAAAACTTCACAGACATACACCTGGATGTCGACGCTTGGTTCAAGACCAATGAATATGAAGAAACTGGAAACCTTTCGGATATAACCTACTACATTAGATTGAGCTTCAGGATAACGCTTACCTTAAAGGGCTTAATATAACATGTCATCGCATTCTCTATCCCTAAACAGAACTGTTTCTTTCGACGAATATAGATAACCCGATCTTTGTATAATGGGAACTCGCGAGGATATCTAAGAGAAGCCCTGAGTCAGGGAAGTTTAAGATATCGAATTCATTGTTCCGTTACCCAATCCCTAATCGAAACTAAGCCATTCTTTTCGATGAGGTCGATGCCTTTCCTGGAAATGGCATAACGAACGCCAGAGCCTTCATATCGCTCTTCGAGTAGGCCTTTTAGATATCAAGACGTTCACTGCGGGCTTCACGGCCCTGACATGGCGCTGCATCGAAAAGCAGATCTTTACCATTGAGACGGATTTTGCCCAATATTTCCTTTTAAGGATTTAGACATAGCCCAGGATTTGCTCTTCGAGCGGTCGCATTTCCTTCTATAAGCCCAAATGAATGTTCAATTTAGTCTAGGTATCTCTAGTATTATTCTCTGCATAAAGTGTCTTTATAACATAGTCAAAGATTGCTTACGATAATATAAAAAAATAAGACTTAATCCAACTTTCTTTTTCTTATGCTCCTATTTAAGATTCAATTCATAAATGGTATTAAGTCGCTTCACACGACAAACACCAATACCGTATTATGATAAAGTCAATCCATCAGAGCGCCTGCGTCGACGTTCAGGTCTTGTCCTGTCATTTTGTTGGAGTCTTCTGAAGCGAGGAAAACGGCTAATTTGGCCACATCCTCTGCTGATATTAAGGAGTTAAGCGGGGACTGCGATAGAAATCTCTGCCTGATAACCTCCCTTGACACGCCTTCTTTTTCAGCTACTTGATCGATTACCTTTTCGATTCTCGGTCCTTCTACCGGACCTGGGCATATTGCATTGACGTCGATATTGAATTTTCCCAATTCAGTCGCTAGACCTCTCGTGAAGCCGATCAGGCCCATTTTGGTTGCAGGATACGGAGTTCTGTTCGGAAGTGGTTTCTTAGCTGCCGTAGAAGAGATATTGATGATTTTTCCATGTCCCTGTTTGATCATTGTAGGCACGATAGCCCTGCAGCATAGGAAAGCTCCTCTGAGATTTACGTTGAAGGTTTCATCCCATTGTTCAGGAGTTATCTCATAAACAGGCGCGGTTGGCCCAGCAATGCCTGAGTTATTCACGAGGATATCTATTCTGCCGAATTCTTTGAGCGTCTCTTTTATTGCTCTATCCACTTGTTCTACACTTGTAATGTCCATTGTATTTACGAGTGCTTTCCGTCTTATCGTCCTAATTTCATGTGCTACCTCTTCCATCTGAATTGTTGATCTAGCTGCCAGGGAAATATCAGCGCCTTCACGTGCAAACATCAGTGATATTGCCTTGCCTATTCCGACACCGCCGCCTGTAATGAAAGCGACTTTATTGAGAAGTCTCAATCTTTATTCCTCACTTCATTTCTTCATGAATACTTATGTTTTGTGTACGCTGATAATATCCATCTCGCCCGCTCCTCCTTCACAATAGACTATCGCGTCCTGAAATCAGACCCTAGACAAAGGTTTCCTTTTTATACACTAGCTTTTTAATTAACAACCTTGCCACATTTAGTTTTCCCGCATTCCAGAGGAGGTATATAATCCTCTAGTTGTGTGCTTTTCAGAGTAACCCCACAGCCTGTGGCTCAGTTATTCAATTTAGGGATTAACTATCATTTTCGTGTGAAAAACCGAGCTTGCCTTTTAGTTCGGAGATAACGGTATCGAATTCCGGTAGCTCTTTAGTTAGGTGTCCCAACCCCTTAATCCAATACGAACGCGCCTCAGCCAACCTTCTTTCGTCGAATATCAAGCTCGGTTCGTATTCAACATCATTAAGCTCGCATTTCTGCATTAAGATGCTCTCCGTCATGGATCCCGCATTCCCGCTCTCTTTAAGCATCCTCCATACATCGTAATAGTCCCGCGAATAACCCCTTTGCATTATGCTCCTGATCTTCTCCACCAGAATCTCGACGAGGGGGTAAGCTAATACCTCGAACTCATGCAAATCCGGATAATGGCTGGCGATGGGCATCCACACCGGCTCGAGCACCATCCTCTCCTTCAAGGTGATATCGTGCCTTATCACGTTCGCAAAGTCCAGTGGTCCCACAAACCGAACGTTGGCCATTACAGATCCCTCCGCCACATGGAACGATCCGAGTGTATAGCTGACCCCGCTATCGCGGAGAAGTGATTCAAAGGTCGATAACATCGATTCCCTCATCCTCTCCGCCCGTTCAGCTCTGACAACGGTGAAATCCAAGTCCTCGGAGAACCTCCAAGTACTGGGGAAATAGACCTTCCTTATCGCCGTACCGCCCTTCAGGACGAGGCTGCGCCTCAACCAGCTATCCCTCTGATAATATCCTCTCAGCAGCCACGTGATGGCGTAGTCCTTCTCCACCACGCCGGCGGAGAGCCCTCCCTCCCTCGCTATCCTCCTGACCTGCTCCGCTGTTAACACGGCGCTCACCTCCAGCTGAGTAGTGCCTCCCTCGGGACGTTCAGGAGAAGGTTCCATCTCGTATTGTAGGCGCCTCTACGCGGCATAGTCGGATCGAGGGGGGAGATACCCAGTGAGATCGATCCCCTCATCTTCGCCAGTACCTCCGCCTCCTTTCCCATGTTCAAGCTCTCGACCAGGTACCCAAGCCTTTTGAGGATGGCGGTGTTCCCCATCCTCACCGCATATCTCATGACCTTCCCCACAGATGCCTCCTCCCTCGCATTCCACAGGCATTTTGCCACCTCCACCATGCCGCCGCAATTTTCCGGATGATCCAGCGCGTCCGCAAGCGCCTTCTCGCGGTCCGAGATGTTAACCTCATACGTTCCGATGGCGATTGCCGTGAAGCCGAAGAACTTCTTCTTGTTTAATGTCGTGAAGTGATACCTGGCATCCAGTATCTTCCTGTCCTTTGCCCTCTTGGTGGTCGCGACGAACACGGTGAATGGGGTCTGTTCGGTGAGGCCATGGAAGTTGAGGGCGCTCCAGTACGCTATATAATATGGAGAGACGAGATGAGAGGCGATAATGAACTCGTGTTCTGTATAACTTGCCCTCACCCCCGCGCTGAGCGGCACTATGAGGTAGATCCCCCTTTTTATCGGGATGAGCCACCTCTTTTTGACGAGGTTATTCGCAATCACCTTAGCGTACTCGTAAGAGCACTTCAGCTCGGCGGACACGTCCTTGAGGCTCAGGATCGTCTTGCCCTTCTCGGAGAGGGATGAAAGTAGAAGGCTCTCGTTCCTCGATAGGCCAGCCCTCATATTTTCTGTATCGCTGGCATCCACCATGCTTACCAACTATACATAAAATGTCACTATCAGAGCTTAAAAAGGCTTATGATAGTGCTGACATTCTGGAGCCACCCCAGTCCGTCCGTAAGGGGCTGAGAAGCCCTGTTTAGACCGTAGCGAGACTACAGTAGTTTTTCTATTGTCGCCTCTGGCTTGCCGGTTGTCCGACAGGGCATCGCCGGGCAGCCACGCCGTCCGCGATAAGACCTGAAAGCATCTAAGGTCGAAGCGCGTCCCGAAAATAAGCGGCCGATCCGAGAATCTAATACGCGGCAGTCGTTCTCTCGAAAGGGAGAGCGTCTCAACGCGAAGGTAGGCACGGTAACGAGTCTGCCTCTTCTCGGACGAGGGTTGGGACAAAATATCCCGTTGATAGGTTGGGGGTGTACGCGCTAAGGCTTCGGCCGAGGCTCTCAGCCCGCCAATACTAATCGCCCAAGGTGTTGGGCGGAAAAAGCCCGGTGGCCGCTCGGGCGATACTTCTACCTGTGTTCGGCTTTCTAATTTTTTTTACGCATCTATTTAGGATGCTGTTTCCTATACTAACTATTTCCTACACTAGAGACTAGGCGGCAATAATCAAACTAAATATAATCCTAAATAAACGAGCTCTGGAGTAGATCTCTTGATCTCACTTTGGGGTTCGTTGCTGACTGTATTACTCTATGCCCCTCAAGTAACCTGTGCCTTTTTCTTTGATCTTCTTAACATGAAAATCGCTCATCTTCCACCCTTTAAGTATCTCTCAAGTTCCCTTCTCACAGTGGACATTGAATTAGAATGGAGCTTATCCAGTCCAATAATTATAGCCGTCTTGCTATTTTAATCTGGATAGTTCATCTATAACCTGCTTTTTTACATCCTCGTCGAAGTCTGTGGTCATGAACATACCTCGCCATGAGTGTGGGAATCGCTCGTCCTCGATGATCGATAATAACGAATCGACCTTTTTTCCGAATAGATCTGAATATGGCATCAATTGTCCTATCCTCTTCTTCATTCCTTTAGGCAAACCATTCCTCCACACCAAGGTCGCTATATCCCTCACGTCGCTGGGCCTGGCTGAAACTACTTTCAGTATGAAGTAGTCAAGATAACTTGGGACTCTCACTTCAACCTCCTTATCTGCTATGTTGATCTTTGTCTTGGAAGAGCCTGACACAAATGCCTCATCGATTTTAACAACTTCCTCCTCTTCTCTACCTGTCACTTCGCCTTCCATGAAGTCCAGTGAAACTTTCATTCGTACCCTTCCAACGTTTATCAGCTTGATACACCTCATGAATCCTGAGTCGTCCTTTTTCTCAATCGTTTCAATTGTCATCTCCCCTGAGAGCCACTTCTTTATCTCATCCAGCTGCCAGACCCTCTTTTTCCTGACGACGAAATCGCAATCCCTGGTCGATCTGGTGAATGGAATGAAAGCCCTGAGGCCATACCCGCCTATTAAGATCAGCTTTGGGACTTCGAAACCTTTCGACCTCTTGTAGAGAAGCTCGATCAATTTAGCGATCTCTTCTTCCCTCACCCTCATTACCTCAACGTATCTAACTAAGCTCCACCACCTTCTCGACGGCTTCCTCTATCTCGCTCTTAACGTAATCATCGCCCAATTCCCGTCCTCGAACGTCGAAGATCCTTTCATCGGTTAAATCATTGATCAAACGACAACCGTACTCCAAGGCCTGTCTAACCCTAATTTTCGTGCCACTGACCCTCTGCCAATAGTTTCGCTTTAACAATTCCTCTAACCTTATGCTCTTCCTGTTCGTATACAATACTGCGAATGCGTCTATGAAGGCCCATTTTTGCATGCATTCGATTATGGTCTCATCGACGCCCTCCACCAACAACCCATCGATCCTTGTGTAGCCCTTTGGCTTTGCCACGTATTTCAGGTTTATCCTCCATCCCCTCCTCTTGGCGAATTCCTCCAAAGCCCTTCCGTAGGACTTGTCCGAAACCTTCAACGAGTATGCGTCCCTGTGTACGAAATCCTGGTTCAATAAGGAGGCGGCGGTCTGACAGCAGATTATCTTGAATCCTCTATCTTCCTCGAAGAAATCCCAGGCATCTTTAACATCATTTGGGATGAAATACCAGCCCCACCTGACCTTTTCGATTAAACCCGCTTTGGCCAATTTAATTAAGTACTCTTTGGCATTGGGCTCGATGTGCTTCGTATCCTCGACCTTGACCAAGCTACCTGCATACCTCTCCTTCAAGCGGGAGTAGAAGTGCTGCAAGTACTCGACCAGACTGTTCACCTTTAGTATGATTATGGCAAACGTGTATTTAAATGTTCACCTTTTGATTAATTTTGGCAAATCTACTTTACCACGTTCCTCGATGGCACAAGCCTTCTTATATATGTGGCCGATCCTATAGCCAATACGCGGCATTCTGTGTGAAAAGCATGCTCAATGCGCCAGTTTCCCGCGATGCGCGCAATGCCGCTAACCTTGCCCACCTGGCTGATGAAGTCGGCGAGGATGCCTTTTGACGGGACTTTATCTGTTGGGAGTGCTGGTCGCTTGAGGGGAAGGTTTCTAAGTCTTTTTTCGTTAATATAAGACAATATACGTTTATCAAATTCTACCTGTTTATCAATGTTAGACCTAAGAAGAGCTTGAAAGCCCGTGAGGTCTTGGGCTTTTTGGATGTTACGCGATCAGTCGACAGCATGTTTTGTAGGAGTAGGATTAGTAGGATAAGACCTACCATCCATACAACGAATGCTGAAACCATGCATTTTGGAAATCAGGGAAATTATGGTGATAGAAAGAAATCTGCATGGTTTTTCATTTTCACTCGCCTTTCAAGCAATTTATTCATTTTCGCTCTCAACTCCATCTCGATCACAAAATCCCCTCTCCTGCGGGCCGCATATGCCTCGTGCCCCAACTTTAATATTTCCCCTTCAAGCGCCTGTCTTTCGCAGTCCTCATCAAGTCTTTGGAAGAAATCCTCTGAAATTTCTATGTTGACCGCCCTCATTTCAGGTCTTGTATAGGCATTATGGCTCCTATTTAATCTATAGGTCTATGGCCATGGCCTGTTCCCTGTAGATATTAGCTTAAAGCCCAAATCGCGGAGATCGTGTATCGTTAACCGCCGGGTGTTGGAGGACTCCGTCAAGGTGCCTATAAGAAATCACTTCGAACTCGCTTTCAAGTATCGAGTCTATTGCTCCCAAATTATCATCTGTTGGATGTAGTACGCTCTACCAATCTAGATTCGTCTTAATCCATCCTGATAAGTAGTCTAACTTCAATTATAGAAGCTTCCTTTTCCTCTATCCCGAGGAAGTTCTGGTCAGAATTAAAGACCACATCGAGCATAGATTAAGCTCTAGACTAACTCAATGGATCTGAGCGGCTCTATCTTCGATCTACTCGTGAATCTCTGCATGATCTCCTCGTGCCTCTTCCTCTCCGCAGGTGTTGGCACTCTGATCTTCTTCATAGCCTCCTCGAAGTGGCGCCTCTGGATGATTATCTCCTGCGCCCTCGAGTTCGCCTCCTCCGGGCTCTTGCACCTGTAGAGCAGCTCCCTCAATGTGAGCATGCCCGCCTCGTTGCAGACCTCAGCTATATCTGCACCAGAGTATCCGTCGGTCATCGTTGCCAGCTCCTCGATCGAGACGTCATTCGAGAGGGGTTTACTCTTCAGGTTGATCTTGAAGATCTCCTTACGCGCCTCCAAGCCTGGCCAGGAAACGCCGACGACCTTGTCGAACCTCCCAGCTCTCAATAGCGCGGGATCCACCATATCGGGCCTGTTGGTAGCGCCGATCACAACAACGCCTCTCAATTCCTCCAGGCCATCCAACTCAGTGAGCAGCTGGCTGATTACTCGTTCAGTTACGCCCGAATCCCCGAAACGCATCCCCCTTGTGTGAACAAGCGCATCAATATCATCGAAGAAGATAATGCACGGCGCCGCCTGCCTCGCCTTCCTGAAGACCTCCCTGACGCCCCTCTCGCTCTCGCCCACCCACTTCGAGAGGAGCTCGGGGCCTTTTATGGAGATGAAGTTCGCCTCCGACTCCGTCGCGAGGGCCTTGGCAAGCAAGGTCTTGCCAATTCCAGGTGGGCCGTAGAGCAGTATGCCCTTCGGTTGCCTGATCGACGCCGTCTTGAACATGTCAGGATATCTGAGGGGCCACTCTATGGACGAGACGAGCTCTTCCTTCGCAGCATCCAAGCCACCTATATCGGACCAGTGAACATTTGGTGATTCGATCATGACCTCGCGCAAGGCCGAAGGTTCGATCTCCTTCAGGGCGTCGTAGAAGTCGTCATTGCCGACGGTTATCTTGTTGAGGATGTCGGCCGGAACGCTCTCGGCCTCCAATTCGAGTTCCGGGAGGATCCTCCTGAGCGCCCTCATGGCGGCCTCCTTGCAGAGGGCCTCGAGGTCCGCGCCGACAAAACCATGAGTTATCTCTGACAACTTCTTCAGATCGACTCCTTCAGCGAGGGGCATGCCCCTGGAATGGATCTGGAGTATCTCGAGCCTTCCGACCTTATCGGGCACGCCGAACTCGATCTCCCTGTCGAACCTGCCCGGCCTCCTGAGGGCGGGATCAAGGGCATTGACCCTGTTCGTCGCCCCGATGACGACCACCTTCCCCCTCGCCTGCAGGCCGTCCATCAGCGCCAGGAGCTGGGCCACGACCCTCTTCTCGACCTCCCCCGTGACCTCCTCCCTCTTAGGCGCTATGCTGTCGAGCTCGTCGATGAAGACGATGCTCGGGGCGTTCTCCTCAGCCTCCTTGAAGATCTCCCTCAGCCTCTGCTCGCTCTCCCCGTAGTACTTGCTCATTATCTCGGGCCCGCTTATGCTGATGAAGTGGGCGTTGGTCTCGTTGGCTACCGCCTTCGCGAGGAGCGTCTTGCCGGTGCCTGGAGGCCCATGTAAAAGCACGCCCTTGGGAGCCTCGACGCCGAGCCTCTCGAAGAGCTCCGGGTGCCTCAGGGGCAGCTCGACCATCTCCCTCACCTTCTGGATCGCGTCCCTCAGGCCGCCGATGTCCTCGTAAGCGATCCTCGGAACCTTTCTTGCCTGGGCAACATAGCCCTTCTCACTGATCTTCACGGCCGTGTCCTCGTTCACTATGACAGCGTCGGCCATTGGCTGATATGCCGTAACGACGAGATTCACAACTCTCCCCATGATCCTGACAGGAACGGAGTCGCCCTTCGCGACTATCCTGCCAGTCAGGATGTTCCTGACGTACTCCTCGCCACCTACAATCCTGAGTGGCTCGGTGGGTGCCAGAGTCAGCGTCTGAGCATACTTTGCAGAGATTTTCTTGACCCTGACCTTATCATCGATGCTTACGCCAGCGTTCTCCCTGATGTAGCCATCGATCCTAATCAGTCCCTTCCCAGCGTCTCTTGGGTGAGCGGTCCAGCAGAGGGCGAATGTGCGCCTCTTTCCGAAGATCTCGATCGCATCTCCAGCCGAGATCTTGAGCCTCTCAGCTGCCTCTGGATCCATCCTCACGATTCCGCGGCCAACGTCTATTGAGATTGCCTCGGAAACCCTAAGTATCACATAAGGTGCGCCCTTTCTCTCAGGCCCCTCGCTCAACTACCGATTCCTCCAAGAATCTAGATGCCTCTTATACTGGATAATGCGATAGTGCTAGCCTTTAACTTTAACTGAATAGAAGCTATCCTATAAATGATATGGGAGGGTCACTGAGCGCCCCATATTATGGCACAGATAGCCCTCGCTACCTAGTGCCAGCTCACATCGACTACAACCTCGATAAGGGTGATGAACCAGCTTCTCGTAACAAACTAGGTTTAAGCATGTAACGACAGGGAGACAGGTCGTTGATTTCTTCATCTCCAAGAAGGAACTCTTGGCGCTTCTAGAAAAAATAGAAAAATCGGATAGATAGGCTTATAGTTAAGTTGGGTATTATTATATGAGATATGGATAGGCACCACCCCCTGACGAGGAGACAAGTCAAGAGAAGGAAGTTTAAACAACGCAGAGAACTGAGAGGTAGATGAGATATGAATTTCCTGCCTTCTCAGGCTTCATCATGCCATGTCTTAGAGATGTCACCAAGTGTACATAGAAAAAAAAGCAGTCAGAGAGCATTAATGTGCACGACGCCGACAGGGTGCATTGAATGAAATGTGCTAACTGTGGTCACAATATAGTGAAGCCGTTCAAGGTTTATCTGCACAAAGAGGGAGAGAAAGGCAGAGAAGTATGGAGGACTAGGTGTTTCTGTGGCTGTGTGTACCCACGAAGCATATCGTAACGCATGAGCTCTCTGGGTGGGTAGTACCTGTTAAAGTTCCATAACCGGCTCCCCCGACATATGGAGTAGGTTCGGCCTGTTGCTTGTAGATGGCACAACGAGATCAAGCTGCACCTCAGCCTGAACATCCTAGGCCTCGATAGCTTTTCCAAATCCAGTTGAAGGAACCGGGCATCTTTGATATGACGTATGTGGTGTTCTCTGAAAACATCTCACCAGTTAGAGCAACGTTCAGACTCAATCACGAATAGTTTTAACGATACCAAATTCTATAAGGGTAAGGCAGGTGGACTTGATTTCTTCGGTCTTCATATCGTAACCCCCTCATGTCGTCTCCGTCGCGGTTGCTTGGGCGCGATAAGCCCCAGTAGTCTCTTCTCAGGGACGTTTAATTCCAAGCCCCAGGCTTGGCGCTGTCTTGCAACAATCTTCTTGAACTCTCCGTTTTGGAGCGAACGGTATACCCGATGCTTAATACGCAAGTGCTCAGTGAGTCTAAGGTAGTTCTTGCCGCAGACATAACATTTGGTCAAGTCCACACTCCCTCCTCTAGTGATGTCGTCACCATCTCTTCTAACTGAAAAAGACCTTATAGCAGTCTCGATACAATCAGGTATTGCAGCTCATCATTCGTGTAGATTACCAGGAGCACCCTCAGTACCCTGGAGGACTTGGGCGCAAAGACGTTCGTAACTGCGGCGGGCATGTTTGCGTCGATGTCCAGTTGCTCAACCTAGTATTTAAATGCTCAATAATATTGAGCATTTAGCCTACATTGGTGTGCTCAACCGCCTTTATATATGCTCAAGATAAAGCATCCAATCGCTATCTTGTTCTTCATATTGTTAAGGTAATCAGTACTAGAGAGCAGAATGGCAAACTTAGCTCGTTCCCTGCACTAGATGGATCAGTACTATTTGTTCTTCTTGAGGTAGTCACTCCGGTTTACCGATTGTCCGACAGGGCATCGCCTGGCAGCTGCGCCGTCCGCGATAAGACCTGAAAGCATCTAAGGTCGAAGCGCGTCCCGAAAATAAGCGGCCGATCCGAGATCCATAACGCGGCAGTCTCCTCTTTGAAAAAAGGGGAGTACTCAACGCGAAGGTAGGCACGGTAACGAGTCTGCCTTTTCTCGGAGGAGGGCTGGTACAAAATATCCCGTTGATAGGTTGGGGGTGTACGTGCTAAGGCTTCGGCCGAGGCACTCAGCCCGCCAATACTAATCGACCAAGGTGTTGGGCGGAAAAAGCCCGGTGGCCGCTCGGGCGATACTTCTACCCATGTTCGGCTTTCTAATTCCTACGATAGAGACTGTGCAATAATCAAACTAAATCCCAGATATATGAGCTCTGGATTCGATCTCTAAATCTCACTAAGGATTCATTGCTGAGATCCGTTATATTTATAAGTAAGGAATCCTTACACCAATGCCAAATGGCGACCGAAGAGATAGTAAAGGTTACCTCCAAAGGACAGTTTACGATTCCCGCTGACATAAGGCGGGAGCTCAAGCTAGATGATGGAAGCTACGTGTACGTAAAGGCCGTTGGGAAGATTATTGTGATGAGTAAGGTGGATGACATAGACCTACGAGAGATATCCACCATTCTGGGGGAGATCGCGAAGGATAAGGGATGGACTAGGGCAATCCTTCAAAGAGAGGTGGAGAAGGCACGGAGGGGGCTGTGGAAAGGACGCTTTGGCAAAACCGAAAGTAATTCTTGATACCAATATCATAATCTCTGGACTGATTTTCGCCGAAGGCAAAGAGCACGCTATCCTCCATCTGGCTGAGGATGGAAAGATCCGCCTTATACTTCCGGAGAACGTCATCGAGGAAGTCAGACACGTCCTCGCCAGAGGATTTCCTGGCTTCCAAACCCTATTTGATCTCTATCTGAGGAGGACAGAATGGAAATGGGTCCAGTTTGAACGCATTGAGCCACTTATCAGAAGGCATAGAGGTAAAGTCAGGGATGAGAAGGACGCTCCTTTCTTCGCAGCTGTCATACTCCTTAAGCCAGACTTTGTAATTACAGGAGATAGAATGCTAAGGGAAGACTTGAAGTCGGCTGACCTCACAACACGAACGAGGGTGTTAAACTCTTCGGAGTTTTTAACAGAGTTTAAGCAGTTATGATGGCTGTTAGCATATATCACTTCTGATCGCATCTTCGCAAGCCCCTATATTTCAGCAGATAATGTTGTCCTCATGAAGCGGTCACTAAGCTCTAGAATCTATGCCTCTCTAGTGGCTCGCTAGGCCTCAATCTCCTTATTTTTAACGAGCGCGCTAGCACAAGAAGACCATGACATATCCAGTAGCCTCTATCTAGGCTATCTCCTTCCAACGATCCATTGCCTTGTTACTTCATGAATTCCTTACGGATAGATAGATATACAATTCTCAATATCTTTAAAAATTACAATACTAATCACCCGACTTAGGAAAGGATATCTATTAACTTTAACATGTTAATTGAAGAAACGAGAATGGAAACCATCGAACCATACAGGATCGAATCCAAGTACTTTGACGAACTTTATGGGGACAGGTCAAAGGAGGTCCGTTTCTACTCGGGGCTAGCATCCAATTACGGTAAGAGGGTACTGGAGCTGGGAGTCGGTACGGCTGCCCTCGCGATCCCCCTGGCATCGAAAGGCTATCAGGTCGTCGGCATAGACAACTCCCCCCACATGCTCGCGGTGGCCGAGGGGAAGTTGGGCAGGTGCGAACAACCTGTCAGGCAAAGGTTGAGGCTCGTAAATGCGGACATGCGCTCCTTCGACCTCGCGGAGAAGAACTACGACTTCGCCTTCATAGCCTTCAACACCTTCCTCCACCTCTTAAACCACGAGGAGGAGATCGACTGCCTGCGTCGCATCTATGGGCACTTAAGGCCCAAGGGCGGGTTGGCCATAGACGTCTTCCAACTGGATCCGAGGCGGCCGGAGGGTGTGCTCAGGCTCAGCCATGCCATGAAAACCCAATGCGGGGAACTCGTCAGGCATTATCAGCAGTCGATGGATTACGCCGAGCAGTTGATGAACGTCAACTACGTCTACGAGGTGAGTGAGGATGGGGTCGGCCGTACATTCGCCACGAAGTATCGTCTGAGGATCCTGCTCAGGGGGGAGCTGGAACTTCTCCTGGATAAGGCGGGATTTCAGGTGGTCAGCATCTTCGGTTCCTTTGAGAGGGAGCCCCACAGCACCACATCGGGGAAAATGATCATGCTGGCCGAGAAGAGATAAAGGCTGAGAACTAGGTTCACTTAACCTTCTTTGGAAGCCCCATGAAAATTAAAGCGATATCTCACGTACAAATTCGTCATAGTGCGTATCCATATCTATGAGGCTTTGCCAATCGTGCATTGACCTTCCAGCCTTAGCGTCCTTTTCATGGAATGTCATAAACCTGTCCCATGTACCAAAGTCCTTAAACTCTATGTGCGTCTGAAATGTCCTCCGATTGGCGCCGAAAGCGTGGTGACGAAACAGTTTCATGGACCCAAGTCCTTCCACTTTGCCTTCGATATAACTGACCCAGTCCTTCGTCTTCCTAACGAACTCTTCCTCATTTACACTATCCTTTAGATTGAAACACATGATGTAGAACATTTCCAACCACCACCTCCTTTGGTGACTTCCTTTCACTATAAATGAGTTACTGGTCTGCCTTTTCCCTAGAGTCCCATGAGTGTTAATCGTTTGAAGGCAATGGCATATAGAACATCATATCTTCAGAGTGGTTACGTAACCTTGAATTTCTTGTCCCCGCTGACTAACTTCGGAACTGTCCACCCCTCTACGACCTTGCCATCGACTATGCGGAAGATATTGACCGATGCCAATTCGATCTTCCTGCCGGTGGTCTCCGTTCCAGTGATTTTGAAAAGGACCCACACCTTGTTCCCCTCAGCGACCATGTCCTTTATGGCCCTATGGAAATCGGGGATGTCCTTGAAAGTCCTCATATACAATCGTTTGACCTCTTCGCGGCCCCTTAACTGATTTGTATGGTCGACGTAATCCGATGCCATGAACTCGTCCAATACAGTCAGGTTCCCCTTACTCAGGGCCTCGATTCCCTTTCGGACGAGGGCCTTATTTTCTTCTAATGACATGGGACATCCCCCCTTTATTTTCGATCTCAATCGTCCCTTTTTTCAGAATGATGGCACATATATATATTTCAGCTCTTCATGGCTTAAGTAGAGGGGGTACGATGGATTATGAAAGCTTATCAAGCTGATCCTTGAGTATTTTTTCCATTCGTTCAAGATGATAATTGATGATTTTATCACCGAGTTCAGCTGATGCATATTTTCTAGGATCTTTTCCTCCCACGGCCAATGGCCATTCATTCAGGTCCTTAGGTAGATTCTCCATGTGGACTAATTCTGGATGTAATGCCATCATGATCGAAGTTTCGTTCATTGCAGCATGATCACTTTGAAACTCCATGTCCTCCTTCCTCTCATCGTCGGGCCGCGAAAGGGTGAATATAGCGAGATCGAACCTTTTACCCAATTCCCCCCCATTTTCCATAAAATAACTAATAGAGGGCCCATGTCCATGAGCGACGACGATCTTAAATCCGGCACGGTGAAGTTGCTTCAATATTGCCTCAATGATGGCAGAGAACAGGTAATTTGGGACCCAGTAGGCGCTACCCGTGAGTTGCTGAGGGGGATTAGGAGCGTGCCCAAAATAATCCATCCCATAATACTCAAATTCATCAACTTCCAGCTCCTTATCTGGACCAAGGAATAGCGGAGGGAGTACGACACCACCCACACGTTGTGCAAGTTTAATGAAGAAACCTTGAGACTGGAGAAAATCGCTCCCCAGTGGGAGATGCGCGCCATGCCATTCAAGAGTTCCCAAAGGAAGGTAAGCTATTGGAGCCTTTTGGAGACAAGCTTTGAACTCGGATGGCGTTAATCGACCATATAGAACTTCCTCATCGATCATTTATATCTATATTAGAGCTGTAGTATTTATTATTATGGTGCTCATAGGAAAGAGAGCCATTGTATACCCATACACTGGAAACTAGGCAATCATTCGCCTCTTCTGCTCACAAGCTCCCGCATTTCGGCGGATCATGTTGTCTGAAATCTTCATGTTCACCGACCTCCCCCCGGCTACAGAGGTAGCTCCAAGGCTTAAGAACTCGAACAGTACCCCCTCAGCCAGAGGATCGCCTGGAAGCACGCCTTTTCCCCTCCTCAAAAACCGGGCGATCCCGTTCTCATGAACCAGTTAGTGGTCTTTGTCCGCTTTCTCAACTATTGAACGCAATCTCTTTACCATGTCTTTATCTACTTTTTCAGGATTGTGCTCTTTTAGAATCTCTTGCGCTCTCGACATTGCCTTTGACCGCACCGTCTTTCTACCCTGAACGAACCAATCTTGGTATCGACCCCTATCAAATAGTTTCGAGGCGTAAACGGTTTCTCGAAGTCTTTCAAGTGTCATCCTGTCGGCTAGAAAGTGGTAATCCTTTTCGATTGCCTCTTCGAGTATTTGCAAATCGAAATCATCCTCACGCACCTCTACCCCTTTCGCTATGGGCTTCAATAATGAGATGAATTCATCATCTATGACCAGCTGATCGAAGGAGAAGAGCATGTCGCCATCTATTACCCCTCCATTCCCGAAGCCCGAGGCCCCTGCAAGTAATGCGAGGGTTGCAGTTACGCCTTTCTCGAATGCGGCTTGTATCCCAGGGAACTTCGCTTCCGATCTGAAGGACCTCCCACCCCAAATCTGCATGCCATAGAATTCCCTAAGGAACTGGGTTTCAGCCAAGCCCACGATCGTCGTTTCAGCCGAACCGTACACGTGGTGGAGCGTTCGGGCATCGCATGGTATGACGTCCATGCTCACTGAGACATTCAGCTCGGGATCGATGAGCTGTATCAAGTAGCTACCCGGTATGATCTCGGCTATGCTCTGCGCAATCGATGCGGGAATCGACATTGGCCCGGTAATTCCCAATACTGGCATTGATGCCACATGATAGGTTGTCACCCCCATCTCTGCACATGCCATGATGAAGTCAAGCTCATGCGCATCATATTTCAGGGGCGAGACGGCCTCCAGGAGGACATCGACGCTCGGCCTCTTCAGCCCCTCCTCTCCCCCATGTAGTGCCTTGATGACTTCCACGGTATATTTTGCCGTCTTCAAGGTGTGGGTGTTGGTCGGCACACCCCCGAACAAGATGGGCTTGCTGGTATTGGAGATCAGTTGAATCAGGGAATGAAGCTCCCGCGTTTCTAGGGGTGCGTCTATCGGCGTCATGGGGATGCCGAGGACTTTGACATTTTCCAGCGCATCGGCCATGAGAGCGGCCTTACCTATGTCTTCGAGCGTCGCTGCCCTTCGTTCATCGGCACCGACATCCAGTACGAAAAGGCAGCCCTCATTGCCAGCCATCAGGCTTGGGAGCTTGACTGGACCTGGCTTGATGAACGGTTCTCCCCCATCCAGTTTGACTTCCTTTCCCGAACCTCTATCATATAGTTTCGGCTTTTGTCCCGTAACCTTCTTGATCACCTCTTCTGCGAGGTTCTCTGGCATCGTGACCCTCCCTTTTTCAGTGACTGCACATCCTCCGGTCCTGAGGAGGGAAAGAGCTCTCTCATGCCTTATCTCCACACCGATACTGGACATGATCTTGATGGCGAAGCTGTGTATCGATTCCATCTCTTCCCTATTTAATAGATGCAATAAGGACTCTGTCTTCATTGTGGTCTTCCTTTGAATCTACCTATGGTTTCCTTTAATACTTTATGCATATGGATAAAATTGAGTGCCATAGCGGAACTCATGACTTCATGGTTCAGCATCAGATGCGGGATGGAGTTTGGTGTTGAGTTTAAATTAACCTAGCACATCATAACAATCTCTTCTCACTCTTCAATTCAAACTTGGAGATCTCCTCTTCCCTTGACCTTTTCTTGTCTACGATTTGTGTTTGACAGAGTAATTCGAAGGCGCATATTATATATATGCCATATGAAGTGGGAACCTGGGAGATAAGATTCATGGCAGAGCCCAAGATAGTTCTCATTGGCGGAGGAAGCTACGCTTGGACGCCAACCATCATGAGGGATATAATCGTCACCCCTGACCTTGAGGGAAGCACGATCACGCTTCACGACATAGATGAGAAATCGCTCGATGCGATGCTTTCCCTTGGGAAGATGATGATCGAAAGGTCCGGCAAGAAGTTCAATATCGAGGCAACAACGGACAGGAGGCAAGCTCTCAAAGATGCTGAGTTCGTAATACTCACCATTTCTACAGGAGGGTTCGAGGCTATGAGGCGCGATCTGGAGATCCCACTGAAATACGGCATCTACCAATCCGTGGGCGACACGGTCGGTCCCGGCGGCATCTCAAGGGCGCTCAGGAACATTCCTGTGGTCGTGGATATGGCCAAGGACATGGAGGAACTGTGTTCTGACGCTTGGTTCATCAACTACTCGAACCCCATGTCCACGATCTGCAGGGCAGTCACCAAGGTCACGAGGATGAAGACCATCGGCCTCTGCCATGGGTTAAACGAGGTCATATGGATGCTCAGGGGCATCTTTAACGTTAAAGGCGAGGGCGAGATGCAAGTAAAAGCGGCCGGGATAAATCACCTCCCCTGGATAATTGAGCTCAACGTAAGGGGCGAGGACGGATTCCAGCTCATGAGGGAATACATCAGACGCAACGGCGTGTCGATCTCGCCAGTCAAGATGGAGCTCTTCAAAATCTATGGTTGCCTGCCTGGCACGGGGGACAGGCATGTCGCCGAGTTCTTCCCACGCTTTCTAACCAAGGAGGCTGATGCGGGGTTGAAGTACGGCGTTAAGCTGACAACCATCGAGGACAGATATAAAGGGAGGGAGATGCAGATCGAACATGTAAACAAGGTACTCTCTGGCGAGAGGGGCATCGAGATGAAGAAGTCCGCCGAAACCGCCTCGAACATAATCTCGGCTATTGCCAATAGGAAGCACGAGGTCGACATCCTTAACCTTCCCAATAGGGGGCAGGTGAATAACCTGCAAAGAGAGGCCGTCGTGGAAACTTACGGCTTGGTTGGACCTGGAGGTGCCGAGGGGATTGCGGTAGGGGACGTGCCACCCGCCGTTCAGGCCATACTGCACCAGCACATCGTGAAGCACGAGCTGACGGTCGATGCTGCGCTCAATGGAGATCGGGAACTCGCCCTTCAGGCCCTACTCCTGGATCCTTTGGTTAGGAACTTCGATTCGGGTGAGGACATGCTGGGCGAGCTCTTGGAAGCAAACAAGAGATACCTGCCGAAGTTCTTTCATTGCGATTAGAATGCCATTATCTTCTAACGGACCGCGTTAAAAGACCGTGTGACCGTGCCTAACAGGTACATGCATTCACTCAAAAATCATATCAACATCCATTACATCGGGATGAAATAATGAACGCGAGGGAAAGGTTCAATGCGATTGCAAGATTTAGAAAGCCGGATAGGGTACCAGTTAGAGGTGAACCTAGGAAGGCCACGCTCAGTAGATGGTATGCCGAAGGTTTACCGAGCACTATCGACGTACCTGTATATTTCGGATTTGAACCAGGTGAAAGCTTAACGGCTTATCCGGCGGAGGGTTTTGAATATCTTTGGAATAAATTGGGCTCTCATTATGTGAATATTGGACCGGTTCCACCTTTTGAATACAAATTACTTGAGAAGACAGAAAGATATCGGGTTTGGATCGACTGTTTGGGGATTAAGCAAAGGGGGTTTGAAGATGATTGGAGGGACGGGTGGTCTGGCTTTGCAACGAGGCAATTTCTGGACTTTCCAGTTAAGGATAGAAGTAGCTTCTTAGATGTCAGGAGAAGGTACGAGCCGCGCTTGTCCGAGAGATATCCTGAAAAATGGAGTGAGGTGGCGAGTAAATGGGATAAAAGGGATTATCCATTATGCGTGTCTTTACGAGGCCCGTTCTGGTGGACTAGGGACATGATGGGGTTGAAAAACATGCTCTTGGTGATGCATACGGATCCTGGACTGGTATCCGATATCATGGAGTTCTGCGCCGAGTTCCAGACAACCGTTCTAGAGAAGGCTTTGAATGATGTCGACGTTGATTGGGCGATGCTAAACGAGGACATGGCCTATAAAAAGGGCCCTATGATGTCTCCTCGGGCAGTTAGGGATTTCATGTTCAAGCCATACAGGGAAATATGCAACTTCCTTAAGGAGCATGATGTAGATGTAGTCGTAGTCGACAGTGATGGAAATCCCGAGCTCTTAATACCCATATGGATCGAAGCAGGTATAAATGGCGTAAGCCCCTGCGAGATAGCAGCGGGCATGGATCCCTTAAAGTTGAGGGATAGTTATCCGCGCCTAATTCTCATGGGAGGCATAGACAAAAGGGAACTCATTAAAGATGAGCAAGCCATTGAGCGTGAAGTACTCTCTAAAGTCCCTTATCTCGTAAAGACTGGAGGTTACTTTCCAGGAGTCGACCATGCCGTCCCACCGGATGTGCCCCTTGAAAACTTCAAGTCCTTTTTGAACTTCACAAGGAAAATATGTGGATGGCCGGCAGAATGTACGATCCCTTAAGCTGTTATAAAGCCTGTCATGAAATGCTGCTTATCTGGATCACGTTAAGGTAGATAGACACAACTATACATAAAGATGGACATTATTCTTTATGATTTATTGTCTTCCCTTATGTGCAAATTCAAGGAATGCCCCATCCTTTCACCTAAAATATTAAGTACTTCAAATGCCAATTGATGGGTCGACTAGGCATGGAAAGGAACCTATATTCGAACGAGCTTGAAAAACGTTTGCTTGATCTTCAATCGAAAAATCCAGAGATCATGAAGGTAGGTACAATTGGGAAAACCCTCAGGGGAATGGACATCCAAATGGTAACCATAACCGATCCGAGCGAACCATCTCAAGATAAAGAACGGGTCTTGGTTACAGCAGGTCATCATGGAGATGAAGAGGGCGGAAGATGGGCCGCGATGGCAATTGTCGAGTGGCTTGTCACGCAGCAAGCGGCAGAAGTGATAAAGAAGCAGGAGGTATTTGTCATCCCATGCGTCAATGTCGATGGCTGTGATTCCGAAGAACCCCTCAATGCCAACGGCGTAAACCTGAACACGGACTACAACCATGAGACCGGATTGACGCAACCGGAATCGAAGGCCGTGTGGAGCATTGCTGCAAAATACCACCCTGAAGTCGTTGTGGATGTCCATGGCCTTGGGGCTGGAAGCACAGGCGAATACACTGTGACGCATCCCCATGGCGAGACTCCTTGGGACAGTTATGCACACAGGAAAATAGTTGAGGTCATGGACGAAGAGGCAACCCATCGAGGCCATCCCCAAGATCGGGACGACCACGGCGCTTGGCCAAGTGAGGGGCCGGTAAGTTTACCTGATAATAGCTACACCAGGTTTCATTCCCTGAGCTTCACCATGGAAACGAATGAGACGACATCCACCATTGAACAGATGAAGGAGAGCGGCTCAATTCGCTTGAGAACGCTATTGCAGCAGGGGCTCTTGATATGGCCCGGGGAACGCTATCCAGGGTACCCTAATAGAGTGGTGGCAAAACATGGCCACGTGTGGCTATGCTCATATGGGGCAACTGCCGAGGAGAGAAGAAAGAGCCGCGTCGAACTCTGGCAGGGAAGGGATAAACTGAGGGTAATTCAGATAGGCCCGATGAGGAGTGATAGAGTCGTGGCAGCAGCATACAAGACGGACCTTTACTGGTTCATAAGGCACGGCATCTCCCTCAGATTAAGGACGCCTAAGGAGGCCTCGATCGAAGAAGTTGTCCTAAGCGGAGGCAGGTTGAAGGATGCCGAATATTCGACCTGGAAGGATGATAGATGGGGTTACGTAGAGATGGGCATCTATCGGGACTGGCCTAGGCCCGATAGGTTCACGTACTGTACAGCACATGCCAGATACAGTCTTTAAATCACTATTTCCTCCGCATGGCATGAAAGCCTGAAGCTCCTAAAGGGTTTGGTCAGAAAGAGAACGTTCGATGCGTGTACGATTCTATGTAACGATCACGTGCTGCCAAACATCCTAAAGTAGGTGTTTCTCCAGCCACTCGAAAGCGTCATCCTGCATCTCGACGTCGAACTTGTGAGGCCCCGCATAGAACCTTCCTGCGTAATTATCGGGATGGCCAATCCTGGAATAGATCTGCGCGATCCTTTCGTCAGCCTGGTGTTGCCCCTCAAGTGAGAAGATCTCATCTTCCCTGTCGTATTGTACCATCAGTGGAGATGGTGCGCGCAACGCGATGACGTCAGGTAAATCCAAGAAGTAAGACAGTTGAGGGACGTACATGAACAATCCATGATATTTAATGTGGTTGCGCAGCAACCCGCGCATGGTGCTCATGAAGCCCACGCAGAACGCGCAACGGATCCTCTCATCCAGCCCGGCAAGGAAGATCGTACGTAGGCCCCCGCCCGATAGCCCCCCGCACCCTATCCTTTGAGGGTCTATCTCCGGTCGCGTCACTAAATAGTCTATGCTGCGCCTGTCCTCGTAGGAGAAAATGCCCGGCCATGTTGTGCCAGCGTTCACGATGGTGGGCGCAAAGGACATGAATTCGAAATTCGAGAAAAATGCGTTGTATCTCTGCACGTATTCTTCCGAGCCTGGTTTAAGGCCCTCGAAAGGCCTTTGCAACTCTTCGTTGAGGCTCTCTACTGGGATCTTTCGGCTCCCCCAGAGGAACACGTCGGGCACGAACACGGCGAATCCTCGCTTAGCCAGCTCGGTCGCCCAGCTCCTTCCGCCATAGGCGCCACTCTTGAACCGCCTGAGTATGTCAGGCTCGTTAGGAATGGCCGTTACTTTTTCCTTTCCGTAATAAAAGAATCCGCCGTGATCGTGAAGCGCGACCACGGCTGGCATCCTACCACCTTTCTTTTTTGGGTAAAGGAAAAGGCCTTGGGTACGCGGCCCGTACGGCGTGTCATATGAAACCTCCTCGATTGTGAGATCCCCCTCCTCTCGCCGTGAATCGATGGATGCGTTCAACGGGGCCTTAGCAGGGGTGAATGCCATTAATTCGAAAACCTTAGCACGGGCCCTAGTTCTCCATGTATCTATGTCAGGCCACGAACTTGCCAAAAATGAAAGGGAAGGTTCAGCTGCTGCTATCGCATCGAGCATATCATGATATATCCCTAAATCTGGTTTCATGTGACTCATGAGGCAGCCAAATGCCATCTATTTAAATTTTATCTGAAAAGGTTTTCCAATGCTGTGGTATGCGAAGGGCTTTTTGACTCCCTCTCTCCGCCACTCATTAACGCGATAGGCATCATGCAAAGGGTGTGTCAAGTGGTCCTTCTGACTTAGCGATCTTGATCAGGTCTTTAATAAGCTGCCCGAGCCCTCCGAGGTGTTCGAGATCCTTGTCCTTCGCATCTTCGATCTGACTTGGAAGGGTATAATTTTGTGATATCCACTTCTTGAAGGATCCCTCGAATTCCCTTCCACGTTCATGAAGGCCATCGACTATCTTCAAAGATTCCGCTGCGCTCTCACCCGTAACCCATGCCTCCCTGTCTTCGCGTATTGCTTGGACAAAGTCTAGGATTTGCTTAGCATGATTATCATACTCTCCCTCACTTCTCCTCAGGTTAAGCTGGGTCCTGAGATCTTCCTCTAAAGCTTCGTCGGTTAACTCGAAGTTCCCGCTCGTCAGCTCTTCTCCTACCCCTCTGTACGTTCCATTCTCAAATCTAATCATTCCCGCGTTGGGGCCAGAGCAACATGTCGTTGTCAGGACTTTCAGCCTAGATCCGTTCCGTAGATCAACGGACCCATAGCCGATGTCCTCGACTTCGATGCTCGGATGCAATATGTTCGTCCAATAGCCTTCAGCCCCAACCACTCCCCCTCCCATGAGCCACTGCATTATGTCCCATGAGTGTATGGCTTGGTTTATGAAGACCCCTCCCCCTTCCCCAGCCCATTTTCCGCGCCAGGGTCCCGAGGCATAGTAAGCCGAGTCCCTGTAGTGAAAGGACGTCACGTATCCAAAGATGGGCCTACCCAAATGAGGCATTACCTTTTCCTTCATGAATTTATTGAACGTACTGAACCTATTCTGAAATATGACGCTTAACCTGATCCTGCCTCGCTTCGAAGCCTTTATCATCTCCCCAGCCTCGTTAAAGGACGTCGCCATCGGCTTCTCAACAAGAACATGCTTGCCGGCCTCGGCCGCTTCGATGGCGATCGATGCGTGGAGGTTATGTGGAGTGCAGACGCTAACCGCATTTACCCGGTTATCTTTCAAGAGTTCGGTGTAGTTTTGGTATGCTGAAGGCACGTTGAACTCCCCCTTCCTGGCTTCAGCCCTCCCTAAATTTGCATCACAAACAGCCACTATCTCGCAGATTTCAGGAAACAGAGCGTAACCTTTAAGGTGCTCTGAAGAAATGCCCCCGCACCCTATTACGCCGATGCCAACTTTATCCATTGATAAAGGCGTCAGTAGAGAGATGGAATTTAAGTGTTAGCACTAATTCACGTTTCAGTGTCCCAGAACGGGGCAAGAAACTCCATAGAAGCCACTATGCCGGCGATCGACTTGACGAATTCACTATGTTCGTTGTCTCCAAGCCGTGGAAATAATCGGGGTATCAAGTCACGCTTTTAGTATCATCCATATATATCCAGTGTGACGAGTTTATCATGGCATGCGTGCTGCACGTTCTGGATCACTACGTAATAATTTGCCGTGTCATCGGCTGTGAATTGGATATTCGTCGTGTGCGCTGCGTTCAACGAGACATAGAGGTCAGTTTTATCCAGCGAAATAACCTGCGTTCCCTTCCGAACGAATTCAAGATACGCGATTTCGTTCATAACGAAAAATGCAACGCATTCCCCTCCGACCACGGTTATCTGGCCTGTCACCCTCGTGCCGGAAGTGAGCTTTACTTGAAAAACCACTGTCTGATGGATGCCGATGCCGAATCTCTCGCTAAAGGGGAGACTGATGACTTGTGAATCTGCACCGATGCTCACAACTCCTGGCTGTGAGTTGTCCCCCACGTCTACATATGGCTTACCGGATTTCACGGGCATATTGAGGATGGCTAGGACTCCAGCACTCGTGGCCAGCAGCATTATAATGCTGGTCAACCTCTTGCCATTCATCGTCCAACCATCGTGCAAACGCTTTACTCCTTGGGATCTATAAAAACCTCTCACCTAAAAAATGAGGGGAGGGATTCTAGTGCCACATCGAGAGGGCGTTCTGAATCCCTATCGTGGAGATCATCCAGGTGCTCTCAATGAGGAGCGGAAAGTTTGATCCAAACGCGAATCCTGCAAAGATTGGAATGATGTATTTCTCCGTGCGCACAGGCCCTAGGGCACGAATGAGTATGAACTTCAACGGCAATGCGATAAGGGCGTTCAGCCATGGGAAGTATGGACTGCCGGTCAACTGTATGATGAAGGCCATTGGGCTAATGAAGAACCATGTGTATCTGGTCCTGAGGAAGCCCATTATGAACATAACGACGATGCCGAATAGCGTCCACAACCACATGCTGTCCATGAGGTTATTTGTGTACCAAGTGCTCGAAGTTACCCCCTGGCCGAATAGGGCTACGTCCAAGCAGCCAGAAGCCATCCAAGAATAGTTCAAGTTGTTTCCACCGATGTGGTTGTACAAGTAGAGATTCCACACAAGGGAGAGCGGGATCGCTATCGCGCCCGCTATCAAAATCCACTTTATGGCATCCTTCATGTTTGTATTCGTTGCCCTGAAAACCTTGTAAGTCGTGCTCATCCCAGGCATGCCAGCGCCACCAGGAGCCATCCCACATCGCGCAAGACCAGGAACGGTGGATGAAAGGAGAGCTTCGGCAACTTTGGGTCCATTTACTGAAGGCGCTGGCCCGTAAGCTCCGATGGCCTCGCCTACTGGCTGCGTGAACTGCCACTGCCAATACATAGTCGTAGGACCGAAGATGTAGAGCTCAGAGAATGTACGGGCGAAGACCGTCTGCGTAACGGTCCAAAAGAAGAGCATTAGGATCGCGATAACCAAGTTCATGCCTACCATTACGTAGCTTATGATCGAGAGCGCCGCGGTTGCGATCAGCCCTATGAATTTCGTCCTCATGCTGATGCCGCCCTCATCTGGATTCGGACCCTTACTGAGACTCCTTATGCAGTCCATGAACCGCCCCCTTGCAGCCCACCAGAGCCAGAGGCCGAACCCGATCGTCAAACCCGTGTAGCCCCACGTAACCCATGGGACTGGACCCGTCACTCCATAAGTCCATTCATTGGCTCCCGGGGTGAAGGCAACGTAGCCAAACCTTATCATGGCCATGTCGTAAAGCACTCGGAAGATCAACCACGTGATTATCACGGTGATCATGATATCGTAGGGCAATATTATATAGATCATGATCATAGTGGGGAGAACTACTCCGTCAAGTCCTGCACCGGGCAGAAAGCTCTCCGTTAGGACGTTGCCGCTGTTGAAAGCGAATTGGCTGAAGCAACACAACCAAGCAGGTCGTACTAGAGCGCCCATCGTGGACAGCAAAGAGGGCAAGCTCACGATCAAACCCACTATGAAAGCTGCCCAGAACGCTTTGCTAGTAGGAGCCTTGAAATCGAATAGCCTGCTCTTCCCCGTAATTGAGTCCCTTGAGCCAGCTGATTCATTTACCATGTGAACAGTGGGCACGGCGAGCGGAAACAGGAGCTTCTCCTTGTCATCCCATTGGGGCCCTAGGAATGAGAAGATGAAGAACATGTTGAAGGCGTAGTTGGCCAACGTAATAAAGCTCCAGGCGATTATCGGCCCTACCCAAACGCCCCAAGGTATGGATTCGCCAGGTGCAAGCCCCAACCACACCATCCTAAGAACCTCTGAGTCACCGGGGATGAGCCAAGTTGGAATATACGTACGCAACATGGCGAAGTCCAAAGGGCTCGTATTGGGCAAACCTGTCACCGCTATCATGACTTGGTTTATCGCGGTCTGTATGTTCTCCTCAGGCCCCCCACCGGTCCACCAGACCTTGCTGCCGAACAAATACATTGGGAGCATGAAGAGCACAAGGGCCGCAGGGCTAACACGGAATTTTTTATTGACCCTAGCAAGAAGCTCGTTCAAAATGACGAACCAGATGCCGCCTATGAACCAGGTCTTCGGTATCACCGGCGTAAATAGGTAGCTGTAGCTCAGCAACCCGACGATGATGCACGTAATGGACAATAAGACAAGGTTTCTAATGCCTTTAAGTCCACTTAGAATCTGAGGAGGTATAATTTCTTCTGTTTTTGATCCCAAGCAGCCTCACTAATATATAAAGAAAAATATTAACGTATATAAGATTTTCCCATGTTCCAACATAATCTAGGCACTCTACGTGATGTCATTCTTGGCCATACTATTTTTCAATGGGCATTGTCGGACTCGGTTCTGCTTGCATGGCTTTATGGAACCATAGGAAACTCCGACGAGTTAAGGGAACATGCCATAGACCTCGAACATGACCTGAACACGAAAAGCTATTATAATAAAACACCAAACCGAGTCTGAGATGTCCTCAGATACACAAGTCCCAGAAGGTAAATACCAACCTGGTTTAACGATCGTTTCTGCCATTGCGATGATCGTGGCGGGGGCCCTTTTCATCCCGGTTTCGACGTACGCGACCTTCTCGCTAGGGGTCGGGCTGGGTGCACCAGCCATATTCTCGGTCACGTTGCTCATCGGCGAGCTAGCAAGCCTTTCAAGGTATAAGTTAACCAAGCAGGAGATGCTCATCGTCTACTATGGCACTGGTGTTGGTGGGACGAGTGCAAGTGCCATTTTGGCATTCAACATACTCTTCAATTCCTACTTCGTCCGGTCACCATTCGCCTGGAGTGCCACCATCAACGGAAAGCCGCTGGCGTTACTCGTTCCCGGTTGGATAGCGCCCCCGTACGGATCGCCGGCCTATGCGCTCAGGAACCTCTTCCAGCCAGCCTTTGCCGAACCCCTTCTCATTGCGACCGTGATAACGCTATTGTCGACGATCTCGAGCAGGACACTCATGATGATCATAAGCAGGGTGTACCTTGAGATTGAGAGGTTGCACTTTCCGTTTGCCGATGTGGATGTGGCCATGGTCACATTCTTGACGGAGAGGGCAAGGGAGACGGCTTCGCTGTTGCTGGCAGCGTTGGGCATTGGAGTCGCCTGGGGCATTGTCGTTTATGCTCTGCCAATTATTACAGGATTTATGTTGATACCAATACCCATGCTTGACCCATCCCTCTACATGCAAGTCTACCTGCCGGGAGCCGCCTTTGGCATCAGCACCCTACTCATCTCCTATTTTTCGGGATTCATGATCCCATTCTCTGCAGCCGCCTATATGTTTGGGACTTCCTTCATCCTTTACGTCATTATGCAGTCCCTCTTTATAACGACGTTTCCAACGTGGTTCCCGAGTTGGACAAACGAGTACATGAAGGGGATGGGCTTGATCGCGATAACGGCAAGGGCGGGTGCAAGGGTTTGGTTTACGCCTACCGTCGGGGCATGGGTCGGGATGTCCATCTTCATGGTGTTCAAGTCACGTAGATCCCTTTGGCGCCTTTTCGTGGGAAGCTGGAGGAAAGAGAGAGCCGAAAGCTTGCTAAACTTCCCACGACTGCCTCTACTGGCTATGCTCTACGTCGGTTCCATCGCTGCGCAAGCCGCATTATTTGCGTTCCTGATGCCCGACGTCCCATCTTGGTTATTCGTGGTTTACATGCTCCCGATGAGCTTTGCCATAGGCATCGTTACGACAGCGATGGTTGGAGAGACCGGATACACACCAGGGCTTGGCAACGTCTGGCCCGTGCTCCTTTACACGACGCCCTACGAAGGCTATGCTGCCTTCGCTTATCCGCCTCCGTTCGACGGAACTTCTGTGCCCGGCTTCGCGCAAGAGACGAAGGGGGCGATACTGACTGGGACAAGTCCCAGGGATATCCCAAAAATTTGGGTAATCGGTATGATGTTGGCACTTACTGTGGGCACGCTTTCCCTAGGATTTCTATGGAGCCTCGCGCCCATTCCATCTTCCGCTTATCCGAATACGGTTTACTGGTTCCCGTCGTCCGCGATGACGCTGTCGCTGCTATCGACCCGTCAGATGAGTTTCACGCTTGAATCGGTCTACATACCCATGGCGCTTGTGGTAGCTGTGAGCGCGGTCGGGGAGACGCTATCACGCTTCGGGATCATATGGTCTACGACTGGATTCTACTTGGGTTTACAAACTCCGGCATACTCGGCCTTCCCACTCTTCATCGGTTCGCTGATCGGCAAGTTCCTCATGCCCCGAATAACAGGTGGCACTGAGAAATGGCGCGCGGTACGTGGTTACGTTGTGGCTGGCGAGGCCTTGGGCGAGGGGCTCGTCATACTCGCGGCCGTTTCCTTTGGCTTCATAGCAAAATCAGGATGGATTTGGCCATGGTGATCCCAATGAAAAATGCGGCTTTAGCTCCCTTTCTTCTCCTAGGATTATTGGCGCTCGGATCCTTGGTTCTCCCGACATCAGCGCGTGAAAGTTTTACCTCGAATGAGACAACGGTTATGTCCGACATGTCGTATGTCAGACCATACTTTGATGCCCTCTCTGCGATCGGCTCTCGGGTCACTGGTTACCCAGGATCATATGCTGCTGCTGCCTATCTCGTTGACACCTTCAAGAGCTTCGGCCTGGACGTAATAATGCAAAATTATACTGTTGCAGTGCCAGTGGACGAAGGATCTTACGTTTCGATTGAGCAACAAGATGGCAGTGCCCTAACCTTCCCCGCCTATGCGCTTTGGCCGAATGGGATCCAAACCTGTGCCACGCTCCAATCAGGAATTACTGGCAGGCTTCTCTATGCTGGCGAAGGGCGCGTCGAGGACTTCGACGGCGAGGTCGTGAACGACTCGATAGTCCTGCTGGGATTCAACTCAGGCAAGAACTGGCTTAACGCCCTAGATCTCGGCGCGCGAGCCGCGATATTCATCGAGCCCGAGGAGACATCGGATTACGAAGTGCTGACTAAGGCAGTTCCTACCCCCATCGCCTTCCCGCGTTTATATGTTACGAGTGAAGTTGGGACTCAGCTGCTCCAACTCGCCGAGAACAACGCTTCCGCTACAGTTCATGTTAAAATGAACTGGAGAAAGGTTCAGGCAACGAACATCATCGCCATAAAGGAGGGGACAGATTACCCGAACGACATCATGGTTGTCGCAGCCCATTACGACTCTTGGAGCGTCGTGCCATGCATCTCGCCAGGATCGGAGGACGCGATAGGCATCTCCACGCTGCTTTCGATGGCAAGGCATTTCAGCGCTCATCCACCAGCTAGAACGATTTGGTTCACAGCGCTGTCTGGTTACTGGGAGGGCCTCGCAGGTCCGACGGAATTCGTGTATACTAATTTATACAGTAAGGAGAACCTAGAGGGTTCAAAGAAGATATGGCTCCAGATCGGCTTGGACTTCTCAAGCGACTCGATTGGCGTTGACCTTGTATACACTGGAGATGCGTTGCACATATCGATGTATCCGCCATTTACGGCCCGCTACGCTTCGTTGCAAAAGCCCCTCAGATCCTATATCGAGCCACTCCAATCGATCCTCTCGAATGTTGGCATGGCATCGAATGCAACCTCCATCGTGGACTTCAATTTCCAAGGGCAATATGACTGGGGAACTCAGCAAGGTTTCTACATGCTCGACGTGGAACCCATCCAACAAACAGGAACCCCCGGCTTCGCCATTCGTACTCAATACAAGGAGAAAACTGGTATCGTTCCACTGGAGACGGTGGATTCTATTAATTGGGACAACGTCGTACCTCAGTTTGTAGTAGCCCAACTCATAATCGAAGGTCTTGCCGACGAACCTAACTGGCCATTCACGTGGAACTTCGTCAGACCCCAGAATCTATCGGTGACAGCTAACGGAGTCCTATCCTACGTCACCCTAATTGGCAAGACCGTCATCTTCAACTCAAGCATAGGATGGTACTCGGCCCTCCCCAAAGCCCTCGTGAGGCTCAGCCTCATGAACCCGAACATGCCCCTTTACTGGCCTTTCGTAAGCCGCTTCCTCATCTCCGATGAAAAAGGTCTCTTCGAATTCCATGGGCTTTCCGCTTATTCCACTTGGCAGACATACGCTTGCAAGCTAAACGAAGCGACAGGCGCCTTGGATTATGTCGTCGATATGGGGATATATGGAACGGCGTCGAATTTAGCTGGCGGCATCGCCACAAGCACCTATCCCGTAACCAATCCTACTAACCTATTGATCCCTCTGTTCCATTGCGATCAGATATCGCTTCTAGGCCTTCTCAACCCATTCACGATGATGACCGGAACTGTCGTCGATGCGCGTCAACCCCAACAGATGCTGTTCTATGCCCCTTCTGCGGCAAGCCTGAATGTTTATGACCTCGAGGGTCGCTCAACTCCTTTGTTCTATTCCATTTACTACGACGCGAATTATGGGGAGGCAGCCGTCTTCGTCATCCCTGGCTCGAGGTCCATCATAACTTTCAATCCAGGCACAACTATCTACATGCGGCCGCTGGTCGTAATGACTGAAAGCACGCTAATGGAGACCGAAGGAATCGGGTTGCAGGCTCCTACGACCATACAACGATCTACCTTCAGTTATGCGAATAGCATGTACGCCATGGCTACAGGTCGGCTTGCCAAGTTGGAACAGTATGCGGTTGCGAGTCCGATCGCCACAGAATACCTTAGGTTGGCGAACGAGTACCTCTCCGCTGCCAAAGAGGCCTATTCGTCCCTCAACTACTCCCATGCCGATTCGTGTGCGACGGCCGCGTTGTCCTTTGCATCTAGAGCTTATGCGGATGGCGTGATGCCCCTTTTCGCTGATGCCTCTTCCGCTTTGGTGTTCTTCATAGGCCTTGCCATCCCCTTTTCGATCTTCACGGGGCTATTATTCTCAGAAAGTACCAAGCAGTGGATCCTTGGTACGGTCCTAATCATGGCGCTTACGCTCGTCGCGTTTTACTTCGTAAATCCCTCCCTCTCCGTCGTCTCCAACTCGACGATAGGGCTCTTAGGCGTGGCAATGGCGTTGATGTTTGTGTTCGTCGCGTACACGTTCTTACGGCAGACGGGTGATGTTATAAGACATGGGGCTGAGAGACGCCTTGGAAGGCATCGGTTTGAGTCAGTGACGCTAGCATCCACGTCGCATTTCGTCTTTGCGGCTCTCTCGCAGATAAAGAGGAGGAGACTGATTTCGGCCTTCACTTTTTCGACCATCGTATCCTCGACAATAGCCCTGACGGCATTCACATCACTGGCGCCAACTTATTCCGTAGTAGAATCGGCTCTTCCAATGAATCCCAATGCTCTCACCCCGCCTACAAGTATATTGGTGAAGGGATTGTGGGGAGCGCCTCCCACAGGTGTTCTGAGCCTTGACTTGTTACAGTATGTACGCGGCGTGGCTGGCCAAGGCTACAGCGTATCACCGAGAGTGCTCTATTATCCTCAGCCAAGCCTTCAAGGCATATTCTTGCCCATCTCAAGCCAAGGAATGACGATCACCCTTAGCTCTGCAGTGCTGATGGGCGTCACGGAAAACGACTACGCGATGCTATTCGGCAATTATACCACATCTCCCGCCTGGGAGGTTATGTTCTCAATGGACCCGAGCGCAGCCATCATCCACCGAAAACTTGCGGAAAGACTCAACATCGCGATTGGGGCAACGATCAATATAGCTGGCCTGGGACCGGCTAAGGTCGTTGGAATATTGGACTTACCCGCTGAGGTCTCGCTAATGGATCTCGACAGCCTTTCGCCACTACCCGTGGACCCCAGTCACTTCTCAGCCCTAAGTATGCGATCCGGTAGGCAACCGATGGGCACCCCACCTCCAGCCTCACCTGACCGGGTTATCTTCCTCCCATGGGAGCGGGTCTATCAAAGGGGCGGGTACGTCTCAGCCATATCGATTCTACCTCTTGGCGAAAGAGCTGAGGGAAATATCGGCGACCTCGCTAGGTTGCTCACCGAATCGCTTCAGTGGCCAGTCTTCGTGAAGAAGGAAGGCAATGTGTTTGGTTACTCTAAAATACCTGTATATCTATTCTCAGGCTCAGCGACGATCTTCATCCTCCTTGTTATCGCGGCCTGCTCGATTACGAATACGATGGTCTCCTCAGTAAACATAAGGAAGAGGGACCTTTACACGTATTCATCGGTTGGCCTTCCCCCGAGTGGCGCATATGCGATGTTCCTCACGGAATCGTTGGTATTTGCATTGAGCAGTGGCATAATAGGATTCATTATTGGGTTCCTACTCGACAAGGCACTCCTCGGCTTGGGTTTCTTGCCCAGTAGCTTTTTATTCAACTTCAGTGGGACGTTTGTAGTCCTAGCGATTGCAACCATAACTCTGACGACTCTAGCAAGCGCGATCTACCCCGCATGGATAACTTCTAGGATCATAACTCCTTCACGGGAGAGGAAATGGGCTCTGAGCTCAAGGCCAAGGGGAGACAGATGGGAAATAGGCTTGCCAATACAGATCCCTGCTGGCGAGGGACCGGGTTTCTTGGCATACCTACAGGAGTACTTCACTGGCAGTGGAGCTATAACTTCGGCCTACAGGGTTGACAGGCCTCCCGTGATCGAGCCTATAGCTAATAAGGTGACGTTTGGCGTGAGGCTTGCACCTATTGAAGTTGGCGTTGCCCAAGACGTAGCCATAATCCTGTCCCCGATCGACGAAGAGCAAAGGCGCCTCCACGATGTCAACATAGTCTTACTGCACACCGCTGGGAGCTCCGAGGTTTGGATCTCCCGAAACCGTCGCTTCATAGACCATCTCAGGAAGCAGATGCTTGTGTGGAGGAGCCTAGGACCTGGTGAACGGGCCGCCTATGCCCAACGTGTACGGGATGAAATGCGCAAAGATGAGGGGACCGAATAGGACCATCGCAGTATGCCTCTATTTTACATTGTTGATGGCAACGCTGATGCCAGCTCACTTCGCCATATGCCCTGGGAATGAGCTATCGAGGTACTCTGTCCTGGGTTGCGTCACTAACTCTTACCCATACAACACCTCATATTATGTTGAGAGGTTTGGTGAACTCTTTAAGGGTTATTATGCATATGGTCTTCTGGTTGACGACCTCGAAGGAGCGGCCCAGCTCAACAGGTTTGCCCTTTCCAATCCCGATGTCACGCTCTACGTGCAGATAACGCTACCAACATGTGATATTTTTAACAAGTCCCAGCTTCAATCGTTGGAGGAACGCTTTGAATCATTTATCTCGAGCATCAACTCGACAAACATAAGGTATGTGGAGTTCGCGGGCCCGTTGCAGGAATGGTCACTTAGCTGGACGAGGGAGCCCACGCTTGCGGAGGCTGAAAGTTGGAGGTTATGGTTAATAGCTCATGAATTAACCCCCATTGCATACGCACCGCATATCGAGTCTATCGTTCCCCTTTTCGCACAATGGGTCATAGATATTACATCAAACATATCTGCTCAGTTCATTGCGGCTGCTAAGTCAAAGGACCCAAGAAAGCTATATGGATTTGTTCAGTATGATTGCGTTGCTCTCGACGCAGATGGCAGGATATGGGATCTGTACGATTTCTGTAAGAAGGCACAGCCGGGTTTTGTAGTGACACACAGCCTAGCATTAATCGAACGCTCCAATGAGGGTAAAGTGCTAGCAGTAGTACTTAATGCTCCAATGGCCTCTACTTATAGGAATGCATTGGGAAATGTTGAACTCTATTCACCAGTTCTGACTGCTGGCGTCTCGACCTCGGCTGGTGACGATGCATATACCTCATATTATAAATATGCCCTCACCGAAATGTCTACATATCTCAATGGGTTCAATCCGTTAATATTATTAGGGCCTCAGCAAAAAGATCAGCTTGCGGAATTTCTCCTAAACGTAGCCTTATATGGAGTGACCGATGTTCCATCCATTGGTAACATCACCGCTCCGGTCTTAGTAATAAGGCCAACTTATGCTGTTGGGAGGCTCAGCAAAACATCATTACAGCAGCAGACACTATTTTATAGCCTTGTTACTCTTGACGTACCATTTGTCTATATGTCTGAAAGCTATGTTTATGATCATCCGGACGAACTCAACGGGTATAGCTACGTAATCTACGCGTCATCGCAAATCACTCGCCAGATGAACTACATTTTAAATGGCTTATCTGAGACCGTCACGACTATTGGATTAAGGAAGGTCGAAGGCGGATTATTCCATTCTGATCTTCCGGGATCGGATGATGTAAAATTCACAAGAACACTTGAAAATTTCACTGCCGTAGCCCTGCATACGGTTTTTACAAATGCATCACTTGAAACGGCCTTGAAGGGTGACCACAGAGTTCTTCACTATGGTTCTAATACACTGCGATGGGAAGCTGCATATGTCTACGTAAATGATAAAAGGATAGACTATGTCTTGGATGACATACTCGGTTATTCCCCATACTATCCGATCTTAATCTATGCTGCCATCCTATCGGTCTCAGGAGGGTGCATATTTGCATTATTCTTATACTTGCGTAGGAGAAGGACGAGATAAGGCCCAAGTTGGGGATTACGTTCAGCGTCCTCAAGAGGGTGATGGCTCATTTGCTGAGGAATAAGAAGTAGATGATGATAAAAATATACGCTTATGTAATCTCAGTATAACATGATATGGGTCGAAGTCGTTATGAAATGAGGCCACCTTTTAAGGAACATTTATAAATACTCAATCGATGTGTTAATCTGACGTAGAACTTGAGAAGTTTCTCCTGTCCTAGTATAAAGGACAGCCCTTCTCATCTATTGATGCCAGTTCTGATTTTTCTCATTGCATCACCTCTATGTTCTACGATCTGGACCGTGAGTTCACAGCCTGATAGAACCCTGAGGGGAAGGGTCGTAGATGCTTTACTAGGCAAACCCTTGGGAGGTGTGAAAATACATATCTCGGGATGGTCCAATGGTGAATGGGGTTTGAGCAGTTATGACTCGTATACCACTACTAATGAGGGGGGAAGTTATAGCATTGATCTATATGAAGGACAATATTGGATGTCAGCTGTGGTTGACAACCTTGAAACCCCAGGTTTTGATTATGTTCCAGGATTCCTACAACTGGACACTATGGAGGTAGATACGAATATGAGGGAGATCGCCGCAGACTTCCGACTCCTTCCTGGCGCATCGATTTCACTCGTAGGATTACCTGAATTCGTAGAGACTGATGGAGTTCCGGGGCAGTTCTATTTCTCTTTCTCAATTCTCGATGAACCTTACCGGGATAAAATCGGCGAATCTATAACGACCTATAAACCCGATATATGTATATTTTTGGGCCTAGAGCCAAACACAATTGTAGTCCCTTCAGACGTCCGTATATCTCTACACGGGGTAGGTGGGAATGGGCTTTACTACGTAGATGACAATGATAGCTATTACTTCATATTCCCACAAGGTAGCGAGACGATCGTTGATATAAGAAAAGCTGTTATGAATCGTAACATCGCATCCGTCAGGGATGGGCTGACCGCGACATGGCTCCAAGTTGAGAGGCTTTCGCTCAACGGCATCGATGTCGAGTCAGAGAAGAAAGATCTCAACACGGCATCCGATTTCCTCAACCTAGCTAGGCTGTTGTTCGGCGAAGGAAGCTACTCGCAGTGTTTCGTAAATCTCAGAGCTGCATACATACTTAACAATAATGTTCAAGTCAGTGTGGCGAACATATCCTCGGATGCGACGTTCTCACCAATCCCCCTCTCCTTCCTGCTAGTGTTGTCCAGCTTTGGGCTGGCAAGCATCTTCATAGAGAAGAATGCTACAATGATAGGTATTAGTCTAATCATGAGCCTGTTTTTCCTCGGTTTCTACTACTACGTCTCGCCTGGATGGGGGCTGACCGATCCACTGCTCCTCCTTGCATCGTGCTTCCTTGCTGCATCGATAGCGATCGCATTTGCACTTCTACTCCCACACATTAGGAAGGACGTCGTCACTCCATCGGGCATTGCGCTCCTATCAAGCCTGACATCTACTTTTTCGCTCGCGACTAGGAATCTGAAGAGGAGGAGGATGAGATCGATGCTGATGCTCATTTCCATCGTGACCTCTGTCTTCGCGTTCACCGCCTTCACGTCCTTCGAGTTTAACATAGTGGTTGCATCTGGCAGGCCCCCACAAACGTATCCAAGGGAGCCACCGGCGGGCATCATGATAATATCTCCTTCTGAGGGATCCTGCCTTCCGATGTCAATCGTTGACACGCTAAGAGATGACACCCTTGTGAGCTCCATCGCCCCAAAGACAGAGAGCAGCCCTACGTACATGGATGCCCAGATCATCGGTGAGAATGGGTATAACAATACGATCCGAGGAGTGATGGGCATCTCAAGTGAAGAGGCGAAGATGAACCATCTGGATGAAGCCATCATTAGCGGGCATATGATGCTGGAGGGGAAGCATGTAATGATATCCGCGCGGGCTGCAGATCAACTTCATGCCTCTCCGGGCGATATGGTGAAGTTCACATGGAACACAGCCCCTGGCACAACTAGTGGTATATTTCTAACTGAGAATTACATTATCGCGGGCATTTTTGACGATCGGATATTCGAACATATTGTCGATTTAGACGGGCTACCCATAAGATCTTACACAATCGTAGGGCGTAACAAGTCCTATCTGCCCGCGGATAGAATAGCGATTTTCAGTTGGAAGGAACTCATCGACCTTAATTTGGGAAGGCTGACAAGGATAAACGTCCAAACTTGGAACCGCAGTGACATTAAACCCCTAGCTTTACAGTTAGCAATAAATTGGCGTTGGTTTGTCTATACGTCAGTGGACAGCGATATTCGGCTTTATTACTACAGAAGAGATCCTGGATTTTCTGGCGGGGCAGCGATATTTATGCTCTTCGTCCTCGTGGGACTGAATATCTTAGCGTGTACTTTAAATGGCGTCTACGAAAGGAGGGGGGAGATAACCTCGCTAGCTTTGATAGGCCTTAACCCTACACAGATAAGCTTCATGTTCTTGGTGGAGACAGGGCTAATGTCCTTCATAGGTAGCATAGTGGGGTACCTTTTAGGACTCGGGTGCCCGAGGGCATTGCTCAGCTTCGGAGGACCAGGATTTCTAACAGAGAAGATATCATGGACTTGGAGTTTAGAGGTCATATTAATGGCGATATCGGTATCAGTTTCGGCGTCTATTATCCCTGCGTTGAAAGCATCCACTATTGCGACTCCCGAACTTCCTCTTAGATGGAAATTAGATCGCCTTCCGACGAACAAGGACATCTGGGTACTTCAAATTCCGCAGCTGGTGTCTCAGATGGAGCTTGAGCGCTTCTACGGTTTCATTGATGGAAGATTCAAGGAGATGAAAGATGCGATTTCTGAGAGGATGGAAAAGGTAGACTTAGTTGACGAATTTGACAAAGAGATGCACGTGAGGAAACTCATTTTTAAACACATTTTCTCTGAACCTGGCTCTAGAGCTTTCATAACGGAGAACGAACTGGTTACTACAAGGCCGATTGGTTCATCATCTTATTCGGTGGACTTATCAATCAGGATTGATATGTTATACAACTATGAACCCTTGAAGGCAGTGAGGAAAACAGCCATAGCTATCCGTAAACTGATGTTACAATGGACGACATCATCGTCATTAGAAAGGTGGGGAAGAGCGGATGAGTTTATACGGGTTGAGAATCTCAGTGTTAGTTCAGAAGGTAAGCTGATCATTAAAGGGGCTTACGTGCACATCAATAGAGGTGAAATTTTAGGTTTGACGGGTGAAGGTAGGAGAACGTTATTGTTAGCGATTGCGGGGTTATATAAACCAGCAGGCGGATTTGTGAAGTTGGCGGGTGTAGACACTTACAGCAGAAGGGACGATGTGAAAGGAACGATGGACGTTTTATTGAAAGATATAAAGCTTAACGACAATTTTACTTTGAAGGATAATCTTAGATTTTTAACGAGGTTGGACGGGAGAGTGGACGTGGATAGGATTGTGGACAGTGTTCTTGAAAGTTGCAACTTAATGCAGTATGCGAATGACAAAATATCGGACCTCAGCATAGAAATTCAAAGGAGGTCAATGATAGCCAAAACACTAATTAAACGACCTTCGCTCTTGATTTTGGAGGATCCGCTTGCAGGCTTGGGGGAGAGCGAGATTGAGAATGTGGTTTCTTTATTGAAGGAAATAAATTACCATGAAGGTATAACGATAATATGCTCTGGACGAAGTGCCAATGAATTGAGTTTCTGCAATAGAATTGGAGTTATGAAAGAGGGGTCATTGGAAGTCATTTTACATAGGAGGCGCGTTACATAGTTCGAAATATTAAGAAGCATATGGGAATAAGAACATTCAATGTTGGCGCAGTTTACCCTCTTCTGATTGATAGGTAATGAAGACACTCTCAATACAATACTCCTTCCTGGGCATATTAGGGAACCACATACATTATAATGTATCTCGTATACAAGATCAATTAATAGATGGACCCTCTCTCATTATCATTTAATCTTTAGAACTCATTAATGAGAGCTGATATATCTCTCGATGTCCTTTCCAACATCCTCTCAGGCAAGAATGTATAGAGTGGTAACTCAGCTATTAAGTAGTCATCATATTCAATGTCTCTTAATGCGTTCATTATCTTAGGCCAATTCAATTCACCCTCTAACAGACAGGTTATATGGCCATTTCTGGTACAATCTTTCACGTGCACCTTCTTGATTCGCTTATCCATAATACGAATCCAATCCTCAGGATATCCTCTTTTACAATAAAGGACATTACCTACATCAAGATACATTCCCACCCATTTACTTCTAAGAGAATCCAAGAAATTTCTCACCTCCAAAGGGCTTAACAGGAAGTTATTATCTACATTTTCCAAAGCCAAGAAGACGCCAACTTCCTCTGCCTTAGCCAATATATCTCGAATGGTTTCATGCGCTCTCTTGTAGGCTTCCTCATATCCGACTTCCTCAGTTACAGCACCTGGGACCATTAGCACGGTATCAGCTCCTAAAGTATATGCTATTTCAATTAATCTCTTGAAGTCATCAATGGTTTTTCTACGTAGAGAGATATCATTGTTTGTTATAGGGCGTTTCCAATTAAGAATTGGGCCACCCCTTATGCTAACTATCTCTACCTCATTATCTTCTGACATTTTGCGTATAAGCTGAAGATCTTCATCGCTTGTATTTAGACCTAAATATTTTGTACCTAAGGTTAGTTCAACGCCATTAAATCCCACAGTTCTATAAAGTTCAAAACAGTCTTTAAAACTCCTGCGCCCAATCAGCTCAAAGCATATGCCCTTCTTCATCTAAGCAACTCCTTACCTACATAATTCAAAATAGCTTTCCTAATAAAACTTATTCAAACAGAGCGGAATCTACCATGTCAGGCCTATTTATGACATCGATTATCATACATAGAAGGTATCCTATTAATTGTTGGTAAATCGTCGCATATACTGTTTATAGATAGTATCTGGTGCTCTTCCCTTTAGCCCCTACATATTTGAAATTAAAGGGTTATTCAATCGTCTATTCTATAGATGTATCCTTATGTATATTACTGTATTAGCGTATTGGGATCAATAGGCTTACCAGTTTCGGCAGACTTATTGGCAGCGAGGGAGACCAACACGCTCTTGTATGAATCTTCATAATACGATGGAATTAATCTTTTATCATTTTTCTGGATTGCTTCGATGAATTTCTTATGCATTTCAATGGTGGCGTCCACATCCGTTTTGAATACCTCAGGTTCTCTATTTTTCTGAAAGATCCTCACCTCTCTTTCAGGATAGTATCTGATCAGCATATCCCTCGAAATAATATCCATATAGGCTAAGGGTTCGGAGTCGGGGTTGCTGCCAAAAACTCCGGGGTATAGAGAATAGGTACTGTATAGCGTACCGATGGTACCTTTCTCGAATCTCAAGACTACAGCATAGCTTGCCCAGTTGTCGAACTTGCTTTTCTTGTCTTCTTCTGTATTTCTACCTTTTTCGGTATATTCTGCGTAAACTCTATCGATCTCGCCCGCAAAGTATCTGAATAAGTCCAATAAGTGGATCGCTTGCTCTACGATCTGCCCGCCAGTAAGGCTCTTCTGTCTTATCCAAGGTATGATCGGTATTGTCCAATAGTACCTACCTGCCAACATGGAGAGTGTCTCTTCATTTATATTTCCCTTAACAGTACCAGCTAGATTTGAATTTCTCGACTGAAATCCCACCGCTACTATCTTATTGTATTTTTGGACGGCCACTAGTAACTGCTTGACCTCAATAGGGTCAAGCGAAATCGGCTTCTCTACCAGGACGTGAGTCCCAGCCTTGATACACTGCAGGGCCTGTGAGACATGTAAAGGTATAGGCGTACATATTACGACTGCATCGAGAGATTCCTCCTCTATCATTTCATTTACATCTGTATAACCTTTCAAGTTATACTTGCTTGAGACTTCCAATGCCCTTTGTCGGTCTGTTTCGCATATAGCTCGAACAGAGACTTCACCCAAAGCTCTAAGTGCTTGAAGATGGTCAACCCCTCTTCTACCGACACCTATTATACCAAATTTCAGCAACTTCCAAAGATCACCTTAAGTGATTTCCGATGTGTATAATAATACTCTATCTACTTCAAAGTTTAGTCCAATTCCCTTACTATAATGCGGATCTACGGCTTCAATCCAGATGAGCCATCTATTCCCCTTGATAATATCCGGGACAATTTGCGCATATGTGTGAATCGGATATTCGCTATGTTCAAAGCACGAGCCATGGACCCAGGGCATTGAGAAAATTGTCTCAAGATTCGTATTCCTGTAGTCTATCCTTAAGGCTATAATATTATTAGTCAGGCAAACTCCGTTAATGATGGTCACAGTCTTGGTTCCCACAAATGTTGGCCCGATACAAGATGGCAATATAGAACCACTTAGAAGAAAGTAATCTGGCTGGGCATTCCCATCGATCTTTAAAATTCCAAGCTTAGTCCAGTCTTTCCCATCTTGGCTAAGGGCTAGCGCAGTATTAACAACATTAGTTCCCGCTCTTCTTGCTTTATATAAACAGAAGTATTGCCCATCTATGATATCTATCGTAGAATCTCTTGCCTCTCCACTGTCATAATATTGATCTCCCCTCAATACGAACCCTTCGGGCTTCCAAGGTCCAGATGGATCTTCAGAGGACAACAAGTAAGTTTCCCACTTGCTTTCAAAAATTCTTTTTGCATCACCAGCTATGTTCTCCTTGGCTATATCAAGTGACAGATATAGATGAAATCGTTCAGTCAATGGATCCTTGAGAATTTGTTGATTCTCTATGCTGTGAACATGCATCCCTGTCATATCGCTTAGCTCTTCCTTTGTAATCCATGTCGATATAGCGTAATTCTCCCCATCTTTTGATCTGTATATTTCAACGGCATACCCCCTTTTTATTTCCCCCTCTCTCGGTCTGCTGGTTAGCCAATACTCTCCGTTTTCTGCATCAAGCCATAATTTACCCGCGCCACACCAAGAGCCTGGATTATAATTTGGAGGATTAAGAATTATCCTCTTAAATTTCTTCCTTACATAGAGAGTTTGTGGTGGAAAAGATCCATACCAAGTCATAGTATAGAAGAGCTTTTATAATACTATTTAAAATTATGGTCATGTTAGAAGCGTCACTACATCCGATGCCCTAAGAGGAATGTAGTCGTTCTAAACAATAATATCTATGTTTAAAAGCTGAACTGAGTTTACTTAGGTGTCTTCAATGTCTTCAGCAATTCCTGAGCCTTTTGGCCTACGCGGTCGGCAATTCTAAGAGCGATCCTCTCTCCCAATTCGCGTGAGGCGAATTTCCTGGGATCGCGGCCAAATATGCCCGCCTCCTTCCTGCCATCATCGCTGTCCAGATCGTCCCCCTTGATCCGGTCGATGTCCACTAGTTCTGGCCTCAGGTACATCATTAGCGAAGTCTCCCAATGAGCTGCATGGTCCATGCTGTCATCGGTCAAGTCATAAAGGTCCCCTTCCATCATCGCGAACCCCGTGGCCTTGCCATTTCTTTGTATCGCATCGACGGACTTCTGGATTGCGGCCTTCTGAGGATCGACG